>Ga0194035_1000158_pt1 | contig 40024 bp, 35 predicted proteins | sample JunL2320m_MetaG_FD_148680 | JGI IMG/M metagenome (GOLD analysis project Ga0194035, IMG submission 148680) | Anoxic zone freshwater microbial communities from boreal shield lake in IISD Experimental Lakes Area, Ontario, Canada - Jun2016-L239-20m | ecosystem: Environmental > Aquatic > Freshwater >...
GCGTGACCATCCGCCTATCAGCGAGCCACCGGGAGGGCCTCCGGTCACGGGGGCGGAGGGGGCGCAGCAGGCACGTTCGCGTCGGCCGGCGGCGCCACGGCGGGGGCCGGCTCGGGCGGCGGCGGCTGATCGCCGAGCGGTGGCGGTGGATTGCCCGGCGGCGGAAAGGGAATGGTGATCCCCGGCAGTATTTCAAAACCCGTTGGTGGTGGCGGCGCTGCGGGGTCCAGCGGTACTCCGCCGGGGCCCTCATTCGGTGGTGGGCTCGGGCGCACCGGCTCAGGCGGCGGGGCCGGCACACCGGCATAGCCGCCCACCTCGGCGGGTGTGGGGAAGGACTCGAAGTCGGTGCCCTTCAAGGCGCCGTCCATGGTGGCCTTCCAGATGTCGGCGGGAAGCCCGGATCCATAGACCGATCCGCCCCAACTGTTGACCAGCGGCTGGTCACCTTTGACGGTGCCCACCCACACCGCCGTCGACAGCGACGGGGTGAAGCCGACCATCCAGGCATCTCGGTTGGCGCCGGTATCGCCGAGTTGGTGTGTTCCGGTCTTGGCCGCAGCGGTTCGGCCGCCGGCCAGGGTGTGGCCATTGGACCAGCCGGGGATCGGCTGCATGGCGGCGATGACATTGTCGGCAACGGGCTTCTCGATGCGACGCTCACCGGTGGTGTCTTCGGTGGCGGCGTCGAACAGCACCTCCCCCCCGGCGTTGACCACCTTTTCCACGAAGTGCGGGCGGTGGTAGATACCGGAGGCGGCAATCGTGGCGTAGGCCGAGGCCATGTCGATGACCCGGGTCTCGTACTTGCCCAGCACAACACCAGCCCCCGGAGGGCCGCCCAGTCCATCCTCGGAGAGGGTGTGTTCCACGCCGGGGAAGCTTTCCGCAACGCCCGCCCGGTGCGCGGCGTCAGCCACATCGACCGGCCCGTTCTTCAGCTTCAGCATCAGTCGGTAGTAGACGGTGTTCAGCGAGCGCTTGAGCGCTTCGGCGATATTGCAGGTGCCGCAACTTTCGCCCTCGGAGTTGTTGATGGTCAGCTTGTCGTCGACCTTCAGCGGCGCGCTGTCGACCTGATAACCCAGACCCATGCCCTGCTCGAGCGCGGCGACCAGAGCGAACACCTTGAACGACGAACCGGTGGGCAGACCGGCCTGGGCGAAGTCGAAGCCCGCCGCATCCGAGCCACCGTAATACGCCTTCACCCCGCCGGTGCGCGGGTCGATGGATACCACCGCCGAACGCATATCGGGCAGCTGACCGTCCAGGTAATTGGCAACGGCATTCTCGGCGGCCTGCTGGGCCTGTGAGTCGATCGTTGTGGTGATCTGCAGGCCCTGGGTGTTCAGCGTGTCCTGGTTGATGTTGAACAGATCGAGGAGTTCCTTGGTGACCTGGCGCTCGATCAGGCCGTTGGAGCCGGTGGTCAGATTTTCGGTCTTGGCCTTGTCGGGCGCGACGGTCTCCGGGAACACCTGTTGGTCACGTTCCTCTTGTGACAGCGCGCCGATGGTCACCATGCCATCGAGGACCCAGTTCCACCGGGCCAGTGCACCGTCGGGGTCCACCGCGGGATCAAGTGTCGAGGGTCGCTGGATGAGTGCGGCCAGCAACGCGCCCTCTGAGATGGTCAGCTGATCGACCGTTTTGTCGAAGTATGCCTTCGATGCCGCCGAGATCCCGTAGGCGCTGCGCCCGAAATAGATGATGTTCAGATATGCCTGCAGCACTTCGTCTTTGGACCACTGCTGGCTCATCTTGGTCGAGATGACCAACTCCTTGGCTTTGCGGATCAGGCCGCCGATACCGGACCGTTGATCGCCGACGAGTGCGTTCTTGACGTACTGTTGCGTGATCGTCGAGCCGCCCTGAATGTCACGGCCGAACAGGTTGTTGCGCGCTGCTCGGGCGAAGCCGGAGACCGAGAAGCCCGGGTTGGTGTAGAAGTCGCGGTCCTCGGCGGCCATCACAGCGTTTCGGACGTGCACCGGCACCTGAGTGATATCAACGTCGACCCGGTTGCCTTCGGGCGGAACGATTTTCGCTAACTCGGAACCGTCGCTTGCCAGGATCGTGGAGACCTGGTTGGTGCGGATGTCACCCGGCTTGGGCACCGCCACGATCACATACGCCATACCAAAAGTGAGCAGCGGCAGGACGACGAAGACGGCGGCGGCGGCGGCCAGCCAGCGGCGCACACTCCAGCCGGTGAACCGATGCAGCCATCGCAGGTACGCGGGCGTCTCCTGAGCACCACCGCCCGACGGCTTGGCGGGCGGCGCCGGGGGCGGCCCTGCGGGTGGCACCGGCCGTCGTGTCCCCGGCTTTACCGTGGGTCGGTCGAGTGCCGCCTTGACCGCCTGAACCTGGTCGCGCTGCGCCGCGGGTGTGGCGGCATCGGGCCGCGCGGGCATCGCAGCGGTCCGATGCTCTTCGGCTGGAATCGGCTGGCGGACAGTGCGCCCGCCGTCTACCCACTCAGGCGTCGGCTCGCGACCTTCAGTCCTGTGCCGCGGTCCGGGGGCCGAGCGGTCCTGGCCCTCGTCGCTATTCACTGGCCGTGCGCGCGCCCGTACGACGCGCAGTCCGGGCACCTGGCGAGCCCTTGGCGGCGCGGGGCGTACCGAGCATGTACGACTTCACGAGGTGATTCCAACTGCAGGTCCGACATACCTCCACCACGTGTACGGAGAACTCATCGAACCGGGTCGTCAGCAGGACCAACTCCTCGGCGCTTCGTGCAGACCCGGAGACAGCACCCAGGTGGTCGCCGAAAACCCACGAAACCAGGGTGAGTTGTTCCTTACGGCAGATGGGACACATCACCGAGCTGAGCTTCCCGTGGAACTTGGCAGCACGCAGCAGGTAGGGGTGGGCATCACAGACTTCGGTGACACCGGTGCGACCGGAGTACACCTCAGCCAACAGGGAACGGCGCCGAAGCGCGTAGTCCACCACCTGTCGCTGCAATCGCACGCTGACCAGAGTACGTCGGTGCCCGGGACGCGGATGTGCGACCGCTCCGACACCTGCCAGATTCTCGACACCGCGCTATCCGACGGCCGGCTCTCGATGACGGAGCACCCTGAGCGGGTCAAGACCGCGACGAACGGCGCCACACTCGGGGAATTGCACTCGCTGGTGAGCGATCTGCAGACAGCCAATGCGCCCGTACAACTTCCGCCACTACAGCGGCGTTACTACTACTACTACCGCGGCGGCTCCATCGAGTTCAACGCGGACGGCTCGGCCAAGCGGATCAATGGCCCGTAAACGGGTTTCTGCAGCTCCGACGACTCTGGGCACCCCGAATTGGCGACGAATATATCGCCCCGATACTATTACCCGAGACGTTGTAAAACCCTAATGCCAGCGCGCGGGGAGGTGACTCGATGCTGGAACTCGCGATCCTGGGGCTTCTGCTCGAGTCCCCGATGCATGGCTACGAGTTGCGCAAGAGGCTGACCGGACTGCTGGGAGCCTTCCGGGCGTTCTCCTACGGTTCGCTCTACCCGGCGCTACGCCGGATGCAGACCGACGGCTTGATCGCCGAGGACGCGGCCCCCGAGGGCACCGCGGTGTTGCGGCGCGCCCGTCGTGTCTACCAACTCACCGAGTCCGGCCGGCAGCGGTTCACCGAGTTGGTGGCGGATACCGGCCCGCAGAACTACACCGACGACGGCTTCGGCGTGCATCTGGCGTTCTTCAATCGGACACCCGCCTCGGCCCGGATGCGAATCCTCGAGGGCCGTCGCCGTCAGGTGGAGGAACGCCGCGAGGGTCTGCGCGATGCCATCGCGCGGGCGAGTAACTCATTGGATCGCTACACCCGTCAACTGCATCAGTTGGGCCTTGAGTCCAGCGAGCGGGAAGTCACCTGGCTCAACGAACTGATCGCCGCGGAACGGGTGGCCCAAAGCCACTCCGAACAAGGTTGAAGTAAAACCCGTTAAACAGAAGTACACGAAGGAGAACCTCCATGACTCAGCACAACGCGCGGGGAGTGTCGACGGATGTGCGCGTCGCCATCGTCGGTGTCGGTAACTGCGCGTCCTCACTGGTTCAGGGCGTGGAGTACTACAGGGACGCAGATCCGAACTCGGCGGTCCCCGGCCTGATGCATGTGATGCTCGGCGCCTACCACGTTCGCGACGTGAAATTCGTCGCCGCATTCGACGTCGATGCCAAAAAGGTGGGCTTCGACCTCTCCGAGGCCATCTTCGCCTCCGAGAACAACACCATCAAGATCGCCGACGTGCCGCCATCCAATGTGGTCGTGCGCCGCGGACCGACGCTGGATGGTATCGGCAAGTACTACGCCGAGACCATCGAGCTCTCCGACGAGCAGCCGGTTGATGTGGTGAAAGTACTCAGGGACAACAAGGTTGACGTGATGGTGTCCTATCTGCCGGTAGGTTCGGAGGAGGCCGACAAGTTCTACGCCCAGTGCGCGATCGACGCCGGTGTGGCGTTCGTCAACGCACTGCCGGTATTCATCGCCTCTGATCCGGTGTGGGCCAAGAAGTTCGCCGACGCGGGCGTGCCGATCATCGGAGATGACATCAAGAGCCAGGTCGGTGCCACCATCACCCACCGGGTGATGGCCAAACTATTCGAGGACCGTGGCGTTCAACTCGATCGCACCATGCAGCTGAACGTCGGCGGCAACATGGACTTCCTGAATATGCTGGAGCGTTCACGGTTGGAGTCGAAGAAGATCTCCAAGACCCAGGCCGTCACCTCCAACCTGCAGAAGGAATTCAATGCCAAGGACGTCCACATCGGACCGTCCGATCACGTCGGCTGGCTCGACGACCGCAAGTGGGCCTACGTGCGACTCGAGGGCCGTGCCTTCGGTGACGTTCCGCTCAACCTCGAGTACAAACTTGAGGTGTGGGACTCGCCAAACTCCGCCGGCGTCATCATCGACGCGGTGCGTGCGGCCAAGGTCGCCAAGGACCGCGGCATCGGTGGCCCGGTGGTCGCCGCCTCGGCCTACCTGATGAAGAGCCCCCCGAAGCAACTGCCCGACGATATCGCCCGGGCCCAGCTTGAGGAGTTCATCGCCGGCGAGTAGCTCTCCCCGCCGAGAGTGCGCCCAGATCGCGATTTCACCCCAAAACGCGATCTGGGCGCACTCTCGCGTTATATGGACACTGTGATCTCTGACGACGCGTTGCTCGCCCTCGACGAATTCGCGCTGCTGAGCGAAAACGCCGCCCAGGCCGCAGTAGCCGATCCACTTCCGGCCGTCACCCGCCTGAACCGCGGGCCGATCAGCGCCCTGCGCTGGGGTACCGATCTACCCCGGGTGGTGTTCCTGCACGGCGGCGGTCAAAACGCGCACACCTGGGACACCGTCATCCTCGGCCTGGGCCTGCCGGCGCTGGCGATCGATCTGCCTGGACACGGCCGATCGGCCTGGCGCGAGGACGGCGATTACGGGCCCAAGCTCAACGCGGCGGCGGTCGAACCTGTGATTCGCGAGCTCGCACCGGATGCCGGCCTGGTCGTCGGCATGTCGCTGGGCGGCCTGACCGCCATGCGGTTGGCGGTCACCGCACCGGAATTGGTGCCCAGACTGGTGATGGTCGACGTCACGCCGTCCGCGCCCGAACGCCACGAACAGATGAACAAGGCACAGATGGGTGCGGTGGCACTGGTTGAGGGCGAGCGGAACTTCCCCAGCTTCGCCGCCATGGTGGACGTCACCGTTGCGGCGTCGCCGCACCGGACCCGGGAATCGTTGCGGCGCGGGGTTTTTCACAATTCCAAGAGACTCGACGACGGCAGCTGGACCTGGCGTTACGACACCTTTCGCAAAGGCGACGGATTCAATGCGCTGTGGGACGACGCGGCGGCGCTCACTGCGCCGACAATATTGGTGCGCGGCGCAAACTCATTTTTCGTCAACGACGACGACGCGGCTGAGTTCGCCCGCGTAGCACCCGGTTTCCAGCAGGTGATCGTGGTTCCCGACTCCGGGCACTCGGTGCAGGGCGACCAGCCACGGGCTTTGGTGGAGATCCTGCGTTCGGTACTTGACCCCCCGGTGCTTGATCCCGGTGCTTGATCCCCCGGTGTTCGACCCCGGGCCTAACCTGTGGCCATGACCTTCCCCATCCGAATCGGTGTCCAGCTTCAACCGCAGCACGCTCCTGACTACGCCCAGATCCGCGATGCCGTGCGCCGCTGCGAGGACCTCGGCGTCGATATCGTATTCAACTGGGACCACTTCTATCCGCTCTACGGCGATCCCGACGGTGCCCACTACGAATGCTGGACCATGCTGGGAGCGTGGGCCGAGCAGACCTCGCGAGTCCAGATCGGCGCACTGGTCAGTTGTAACTCCTATCGCAACCCTGAATTACTCGCCGATATGGCCCGCACCGTCGACCACATCTCAGGCGGGCGGCTGATCCTCGGTATCGGTTCGGGGTGGATGCAGAAGGATTACGACGAGTATGGCTACGAGTTCGGCACGGCCGGGAGCCGTCTCGACGACCTCGCGGCTGCACTGCCGCGGATCACCTCCCGGCTGGCCAAACTCAATCCGGCCCCCACCCGGAGGATCCCGATCCTGATTGGCGGGCAGGGCGAACGCAAAACGCTGCGACTGGTCGCCGAACACGCCGATCTGTGGCATTCCTTCACCAACTCCACCACCTACCCGGGTAAGTCCGCGGTGCTGGCCCGGCATTGCGCAGACACCGGCCGCGATCCCGACACGGTGGAGCGTTCGTCGGGAGTGGAGGGCCGAGACGGCGACACCCTGGTGGCCAATGCTGAGGCGCTGGCGAACCTCGGCGTGACCCTGATGACCGTCGGCTGCGGCGGACCCGACTACAACCTCGGACCGGCCGAGACGCTGGTCCGTTGGCGGGACGGCCGTTGAGCCCCGCGCCGGCGGACGTGCGCACTTCGCATTAGCCGACGACCTGCAACGGTTAGACTCGCAAACTATGTCAACGCCCGAACCGCAGGTCATCGACTTGGCCGGTGAGCTGCAGCGGGTGGTCGCCAAACTGATCACGGTCGTGCGACGCGGTGACGCCAACAGCGGGTCGCGCCCCGACCTGACGTTGGCGCAGGTTTCCATCCTGCTGACCCTGCTGGACAGCGGACCCATCCGGATGACGGAGTTGGCTGCCCGTGAGCGGGTGCGCACACCCACCACCACGGTCGCGATCCGGCGACTTGAGAAGCTCGGTCTGGTGAAGCGCTCGCGCGACCCCTCCGATATGCGGGCAGTCCTCGTCGAAGTGACCCCACAGGGCTTGGTCCAATACCGGGAAGCACTTGAGGCCCGCCGGCTTCACCTGGCCGAATTGCTGAACCGGCTCACCGATGCCGAGCGCGCCGACCTGGTGCGCGCACTCAAGGCGCTGGAACATCTCACCAGCGTCGAAATCGGCTGAACCCGAATCGATCAGCCCAACCAATCCAGAACCGCGGCCGCCGTCCATGACTGTTGCATGCTGCCCAACGGTTCCCCGGTGAACGGTTCGTAGTACTCGGCGAACGTTCCATCGCTGGCCTGTCGTAGTCCTTCGGTACGAAGGATCAGGGACCGCTCCGCCCATCCGCGCCGCGCGAAGGCCCAGGAGAACAGCCACGTCAGCACCGGCCATACCGGACCCCGCCAGTACTCCCGCGGCCGGAAGTCCTTCGACACCGGCGAGGTCGAGGGGATCAGCGCGTACTTCAGGTCGGGGTAACCGCAGAACCTGGGGCCTTCCAGAAGTTGAAGCAGTGCTCTCTCCTGTCCGTGCGGCAAGCCCCCGCACAGCAGCGGAGCGAACTGGGCGGCGGTCTCCGTCGCGATCCATGATTGGGAGCGGAGATCGAAATCTCTTGCCGCACCTGATCGTTGGTCGGTGGTTTCGACAACGCCGCCACGGAAGCGCTCGGCCCAGGAATACAATTCGCGGACATCAGCCCTGGGCCGCCTGTGATCCTCACCGATGTTGGCCAGCACATCGCAGGCGAGGGAGAAAATCGCCGAGAAGAAGGTGTCTTCCACTGCGAAGCTCATCGCATTCGGCAACAGGTGATCGTCGTAGCGCGCCGACTTCATCTCCTCCAACAGCCACAGGTAGCGGTCATACTCGCCGTCGGATGGTCGCTGGCCGGGGTCGGTGATGATGTGGGTGTCGGCACGCTCGTACGTCGGCATCCCACCGGCGACGACGCGTGCGTAAGCGGCATCCCAGCGTGGCGAGTTGTCCATACCGGATTCCCACCCGTGGTAAAGCGTCACCCTGCCGCGCTGGTCGGGGTCGCGCGCCTCGGCCAGCCAGCGATGCCAGCGCACGAGATCGTTCCAGCGCCGGTCCAGGAAAGTCTCGGCAACCGCGCGGGTCGAGCGTCCACGGGTGCGGGCCCGATCAAGGATGCGCTGTACCGCGATCGCATGCACCGGCGGCTGGGTGATACCTGAGGTCTGCCGGCCCGATGGCGCGGCCGCGGCGAGCTCCGAACACGCCCACCGGTCAGGGCCGGGAAAGTAGCCGTCGACCCCGGGGGCGAACACGATGTGCGGGATCATCCCGTTGGCCCACTGCGCCGACAGCAGGGTGTCCAACTCCACGACCGCCCGCTCCACGCTCAATGAAGCCAGCCCGACCGCCACGAACGCCGCGTCCCAACTCCACATATGCGGATACAGCTGCGGTGCCGCCGACGTCATAGCGCCGAGGTCATTGCCGCGAAGCAGGTAGGCCGCACGGGCAGCAAGCTGAGTCGGCGCGAAGCCGGCATCGAACGTCACACCCCCATTCTGCGGTGCGCGGGGCCCCGAGCGCGGATCGGTAGGGTGACCGACATGCCGGGCCGCGCCGATAACGATGCCGAGCGAAGCGGTGAGGAAGAGCGGCACACCCTGCGCACCGCGCTGATCACCGGAGCCGGAAGGGGTATCGGCGAAGCAATCGCCGAGGCCCTGGCGCCTTCCCACAGCCTGCTGTTGGCCGGCCGGCCGTCGACACACCTCGACGCCGTCGCCGCCAGGCTGGGCGCCACCACCTGGCCCATGGACCTGACCGACCCCGAGGGCATCGAGGCCGCCGCGGAGATGCTCACCAGGCTCGACGTGCTGGTACACAACGCCGGTGTGTCCTTTCCCGGCCGGGTCGCCGAGTCCGTCCCGGACGAGTGGCGAGCCACCTTCGAGGTCAACGTGACGGGCGCGGTCACACTCACCTGCGCGCTGCTGCCGGCGCTGCGCGCCGCGCACGGCCAGGTGATCTTCATCAACTCCGGTTCCGGACTGAACGCCTCGCCCGGCCTGGCCTCGTACTCGGCGAGTAAGTTCGCGTTGCGGGCATTCGCTGATTCGTTGCGCACCGATGAACCGCTACTCCGGGTCACCAGCATCCACCCCGGTCGGGTCGACACCGAGATGCAGCAGGGTCTCGTTGCCTACGAGGGCGGTGAATACGACCCGGCCGATTTCCTCACGCCGCAGACCATCGCCGGTGTGGTTGCCACGGTTGTCGCCACACCGGCAGACGCCCACACCCACCAGGTGGTGATCCGCCCACGCGGGCGGCACTGATGACCCCGCGAACGTGCGCGTACTGAGCTGCGCGGCGGCGTGTCGGTGTACCGACACGCACGCTCGCGGCTACATGACGAGGTTGACCAGTCGGCCGGCCACCACGATGACCTTCTTCGGTGTGGCGCCGGCCAGAAAAGCGGCCACCTTCTCCTCGGCCAACGCGGCCGCCTCCAGGACATCGCGTCCGGCGTCGGCGGCGACGGTGATACGGCCGCGAACCTTGCCGTTGACCTGAACCGGGTACTCGACGGTGTCGGTGACGAGGTAGCGGGGGTCGGCCTCCGGGAACGGACCGTGCGCCAGCGACTGATCGTTGCCGAGCCGGTGCCAGAGTTCCTCGGCCAGGTGGGGTGCCAGCGGCGCGACCATCAGCACCAGGGGCTCCAGTGCCGCCCGGGCGCTGATACCGCCCTTGGTCAGGTAGTTGGTGTACTCGATCAACTTGGCCACCGCGGTGTTATTCCGCAGCCCGACATAGTCCTCAGATACCCCGGCGATGGCCCGGTGCAATTGCCGCAAGGTCTCATCATCCAGCGATTCGTCGGAAACCCTTGTCTGCCCCCTGGTTTCGTCAACCACCAACCGCCACACCCGCTGCAGGAAGCGGTGCGCACCGACGACGTCCTTAGTCGCCCACGGCCGCGATGCCTCCAGCGGGCCCATCGACATCTCATAAACCCGAAGGGTGTCTGCGCCGTAGCCGTCGCAGATCTCGTCGGGCGAGATTGAGTTCTTCAAGCTCTTGCCGATCTTGCCGAACTCCTGGAAGACCTCGGCCTCGCCCTCGGATCCGGGCAGGAAGAACTTGTCGCCGCGTTCAACAACGTCGGCGGCCGGTACATAGGAGCCGCGAGCGTCGGTGTAGGCGAAGGCCTGGATGTAGCCCTGATTCACCAGGCGGCGATAGGGTTCCCGCGACGTGACGTGGCCGAGGTCGTAGAGCACCTTGTGCCAGAACCGGGAGTACAGAAGGTGCAGCACGGCATGTTCGACGCCACCGACGTAGAGATCCACACCACCGGGATCGCCCGCGCCGTGTTCGGTCGGTCGCGGACCCATCCAGTAGGCCTCGTTCTCCGTGGCGCAGAACTGATCGGCGTTATGCGGGTCGGCGTAGCGCAATTCGTACCACGAGCTACCCGCCCACTGCGGCATGACGTTGGTGTCACGGGTGTAGGGGCGTAGACCGTCACCGAGGTCGAGCTCGACATGCACCCATTCGTCGGCCTTGTTCAGCGGCGGTGAGGGTTCGCTATCAGCGTCCTGCGGGTCGAATGACACCGGTGCGTAGTCCTCGATATCGGGTAGTTCCACCGGAAGCATCGAATCGGGCAGCGGGTGCGCGCGGCCGTCGGCGTCATCAACGATGGGAAACGGCTCACCCCAATATCGTTGGCGGGCGAAAAGCCAGTCGCGCAATTTGTATTCAATGCGGCCATGGCCGCCGCCGGCGGCTTCGAGTCTGGCGATGATCGCCTCTTTGGCGGCGCTGACGTTGAGGCCGTCAAGAGAGTCGGAGTTCACCAGGGTGCCGTCGCCCGTGTACGCCTCTTCCGCGACGTCACCGCCGGTGATGACTTCGATTACCGGCAGCCCGAACTCGGTGGCGAACTCCCAGTCACGGGGGTCGTGACCGGGCACCGCCATGATCGCTCCGGTCCCGTAGCCGAGCAGAACGTAGTCGGCGATGAAGATCGGGACCTGCTGGCCGTTCGCAGGATTGGTCGCATAGCTGCCGAGGAAAACACCGGTCTTGGCCTTGTTCTCCTGTCGTTCCAGATCGGACTTGGCCGCGATTGAACGGCGATACCCAGCGACCGCCGCCACCGGGTCGGTCGCACCGGCCGTCCAGCGCTCGTCGACGTGATCGGGCCACTGCGTCGCGACGAGGCGGTCGACGAGTTCATGCTCAGGCGCCAGCACCAGGTAGGTGGCTCCGAACAGAGTGTCCGGGCGCGTCGTGAACACCTCGATGCCGGCATCGGCAGCGGCGAAAAGCACCGCGGCCCCGGTGGATCGACCGATCCAGTTGCGCTGCATGGCCTTGACCTTCTCCGGCCAGTCCAGCACGTCGAGATCCTCGAGCAAACGGTCGGAGTAGGCGGTGATCCGCATCATCCACTGGCGCAACCGCTTCCGGAAGACCGGGAAGTTTCCCCGCTCACTACGCCCATCGGCGGTGACCTCTTCGTTGGCCAGTACGGTTCCCAGACCCGGGCACCAGTTGACCAGCGACTCGGCCCGGTACACCAGGCGGTGGCCGTCCACCACGTCGGCGCGCTCACCGGCGGAAAGCTTGGACCAAGTCCGGCCATCGTCGAGGTGCCTTGCTCCGCTGTCGAATTCGGCGATCAGCTCACGGACCGGCCGGGCCTTGTTCAGTACCGGATCGAACCAGGCGTTGTAGATCTGCAGAAATATCCACTGTGTCCACCTGTAGAAGTCGACGTCCGTGGTGGAGAAGCTGCGGCGTTGATCATGTCCGAGTCCCAACCGACCCAGTTGGCGACGAAAGTTGACGATATTGGCTTCGGTTCTCGTCCGCGGATGGGTACCGGTCTGAACGGCGTACTGCTCGGCCGGAAGTCCGAATGCGTCGAAGCCCAACGCATGCAGCACATTGCGTCCGGTCATCCGGAAATATCGGGCATAGACGTCGGTGGCGATGTATCCCAGCGGGTGGCCGACGTGCAGACCCTCGCCGGATGGGTAGGGGAACATGTCCTGCACAAACATTTTGTCGGTGGGAACCGGTGAGCCGTCGGCGGGTGCCAGGGATCCCACCGGGTTCGGCACGTTGAAAGTTCCCCATTGCTGCCAGTTGTCCTGCCACTGATGCTCAATGCGACCGGCCAGTTCGGGCGTGTAGCGAAAGGGCGGCACATCCGGATCGGTCTCCCCGTGGCCGACGGAGTTGCCCGTCGCGGCGGTCGGGGATTCGGTCACGCCCCTAGGGTATCGGGACGCACTCAACGGCAACGGCTCGGTATCGGTTGCGTTTCATGCCGGTCAGAGGTTGGTTCCAAGTCGATTCCAACCCTGTCTGCGCGCTGTTGACGTGCATACAGTCGACATGGATAGGTGGGCCGCCCCGGCCTGAAACGTGCGAAGAGGAAATCTGCGATGAACAGGATCGCCCGCAATTGGCGGGTACTGGTAGGCGGTGTCGCCGCCGGGTCGGTGGCCGTACTCGGTTTCACCGGCGCCAGCGCTTCAGCTGAGCCGGTACAGCCCGTGCCACCCGTGCCGGCAACAGCGCCGGCCACGGTGACCGCTACCCAAACGGTCACCGTCACCCCGCAGGCGACCCCCCAGGCCGCGACCACCGCCGCGGATGCCGCGGCAGGAACTCCCGCGGCGGCGGCCGCGACTGCTACTCCCGCGGCGGCTGCCCCGGCTGATTCGCCCGCGGTACCCCTGACACCGGCGACATCCGGAACCCTGACGCAGTTCTTGAAAGACAAGGGCGTCGTGATGGAGCCGCAGAAGGCGGACGGGTTCACCGCGCTGAATCTCGTGCTGCCGATGCCCACCGGCTGGCGGACGATTCCCGATCCCAATGTCCCGAACGCGTTCGCCGTGATCGCCGACCGACAGGGCGGCGACGGCCTGTACAGCTCCAACGCCGCATTGACGGTCTACAAGCTGATCGGGGATTTTGATCCTCGCGAGGCGATCAGTCACGGCTATGTCGAGAACCAGAAGCTGTTCGCCTGGCAATCGACGTCCGCGTCGATGGCCGATTTCGGCGGTTTCCCCTCATCGATCATCGAGGGGACCTACCGCGACACCGATATGACGCTCAACACCTCTCGCCGCAATGTGATCGCGCAATCCGGTTCTGATCACTACCTGGTGACGCTGTCGGTCACCACGGCGTCGAACCAGGCGGTCGCGACGTCAGGCGCCACCGATGGGATTGTCAACGGATTCAGGATCACCTTGCCGACTACGGCACCGGCGCCCGCCGCTGCTGCAGCGGCGGTGGCAGCAACCGCACCCGCGGCTACCGCACCGACGGCCGCGGCTGCGCCCGCCACCGTGCCCGCGGTGGTCCCGGCAACCGCACCCGCGGCGGTGCCCGCTCAATAACGGCGGTCCCCGGCTCGTATGGTGCATTCCATGATTGTCGGAGCGGTTCTGAGTCTTTGCCTGGCCGCACTGATCGGTGGCTCAGGTCTTTGGACGCTGGCCCGTCGTCCCGGTGTTGACCTCACCGGGCGGGTTCTGCGAGCGGTGGCGCCCACTCAAATCGCAGCCGCGGTGATGCTGGCTGCCGGGGCAATCGCGGCGCTGGCCGCCCCCGCGCGGATCGGGCTGATCGGTTTGATCATCGGTTCCGTCGGCGCGATCAGCACAATTGGCACCGGGTCCTGGCGCGCCGCCCGGTACGCCGCACAGCAGGAAGTCACATCCAGCTGCGGTTCCGCTGACGGCTGCGCCGGGTGTACTCAGCTGTGCCGCTGAATCCCGAAGTCCTAGTTGCGATCCAGGTCGATCGGATGCGTCGCCAACAGCGGCAACGGCATGGGCTGGCGGCGCAACACGTGGGACCATAAATCCACCCGCGGCTCCACCAGAACGTCAGAAGGTAAGGTCGACAACACAATCCAGTCATCGCGCTCGATTTCACCGTCGAGTTGGCCGATAGTCCACCCCGAATAGCCGGCAAATATCCGCACGCCTTCGACCGATTCGGCGATCGATTCCGGATCGGCATCAAGGTCAACCATCGCGATGCGGCCGGCGACATGGCGCAGGCCCGCCATCCCGTCGGGGTCGACACCTATCCGAAGTGTGCCCAGACACAGCGCGGCGTCCCGCTTCACCGGTCCCCCGACGAACATCGTCTTGGGCTTTGCAGCCAGATCAGTCCATTGCGGCAATACGTTGTAGACCGCGGTCTCGCTGGGCCGGTTGAGCACCACCCCCAGGGTGCCGCCGTCATTGTGCTCGACAATATAGATGACACTGCGGCGGAACGTGGGCTCCATCAGGTCAGTACTGGCGAGCAGCAAGGTACCCGCCCGCACCGCATTCGCCGCGGGGGCTATGAAGTCCTCGGGTTCCTCCTGCTGAGCCACATGCCAATCATGGCATGGCGGTCTGCGCCGAACAGGCACGTGTCACCGGGATGTTTGTACTGTGAGCCAGTGATCGACACTCGCGCCACCGTCTTCGTGCGGTCGGTGCGCACGATGCCGGACTTCTGGCAGCTGCTGCAGGTCCGGATGGCAAGCCAATTCGCCGACGGTCTTTTTCAGGCCGGTCTTGCGGGGGGCTTGCTGTTCAATCCCGAACGGGCAGCCGACCCGCTGGCGATTGCCGGAGCGTTCGCGGTGCTCTTCCTGCCCTACTCGATGCTGGGACCGTTCGCCGGTGCGTTGTTGGATCGTTGGGACCGCCGGATGGTGCTGATCGTGGCGAATGCGGCACGGTTGGCACTGGTAATCGGTGTCGCCGCATTGCTGGCGGCGGGCGCCCGGGGTGTGTTCGTGTTGTGCGCTGCATTGACCGCCAACGGCTTCGGCCGTTTCGTGACGTCGGGCCTGGGCGCTGCGCTGCCGGATGTGGTGCCACGGGAGCGGGTCGTGACCATGAATTCGTTGGCCACCGCGCTCGGTGCCACCGCCGCATTCCTGGGTGCCAACTTCATGTTGTTACCGCGGTGGATGTTCGGCTCCGGCGATGCGGCGGCCGGGACCGTCATCTACCTGGTCGCCGTGCCCATAGCGATCGCGTTGCTGCTATCGCGAGGTTTCCGGCCACACGCGCTCGGGCCGGTGCGCGCCGACGCGGAGGGCTCGGCCCTCCACACGGTGGCCACCGGCTGGGCCTATGGTGCCCGGACGGTGCGATCGATACCTACGGTGGCCGCGACACTGTCCGGTCTGGCCGCCCACCGCATGGTCGTCGGCATCAACACGCTGCTGGTGCTTGTGATCGCCCGCCAGGCCGGCGCCGCGGGCTTCGCCGGGCTGGGTACCGTCGTCGCGTTCGTCGCCGCCGCCGGCAGCGGCTCATTCCTGGCCAACGTGCTGACTCCGGCGGCAGTTCGGCGGTGGGGCCGCTATGCCAGCGCCAACACCGCGCTGGCGTTCGCGGCGATCGTTCAGCTCGCCGGTGCGACCCTGCATCTGGTGATCATGGTGGCCTGCGGTTTCTTCCTCGGCCTAGCCGGTCAGGTGGTGAAGCTCTGCGCCGACACCGCCATGCAGATCGATGTTGACGACACCATGCGCGGGCATGTCTTCGCCGTTCAGGACTCGCTGTTCTGGATGTCATTCATTCTCGCGGTGAGCGCGGCGGCCCTAGTGATCCCGGCCGATGGGCGGTCTCCGGCGCTGGCGCTGGCCGGTTCTGTGCTTTATCTGGCCGGGCTGGTCATGCATGCGCGCATCGGCAGACGCCGGTTGCCGACGAACTAGGCTGAGCCACATGGCCGGTGCCGACCCGATGGTCGATGATCTGCACGCTGAGAGTGAAGCACTCGACGCACTGGTCGATCAGCTTGATGCCCAACGCTGGGCGGTGGCAACGCCGGCCCACGGCTGGACGATCGCACATCAGATCGGACACCTGCTGTGGACCGATCGGGTGGCGCTGATGTCGATCACCGACGAGGCGGCGTTCGGCGAAATGGTCGCCGCAACCGAAACCGCGATCGACACATTCGTCGACGATGCCGCCGCCGAACTGGCCGCGCTGCCGCCGGCCGAGCTCTTGACCGACTGGCGGCGCACCCGCAACACGTTGCATGCAGCGTTGCGCACCGTGCCGGACGGTCGCAAGCTGCTGTGGTTCGGGCCACCGATGAGCGCGGCGTCGATGGCGACCGCCCGTCTGATGGAGACCTGGGCGCACGGCCTGGACGTAGCCGACGCGCTCGGCGTGCAGATACCTCCGTCGATGCGGCTGAAGTCGATCGCTCACCTGGGAGTGCGCACCCGCGATTTCGCGTTCACCGTGCACGGCCTCACGCCGCCTGCCGACCCGTGTCGGGTGGAGTTGACGGCTCCCAATGGCGGCCTGTGGACGTGGGGTCCCGAGGATGCGGGGCAACGGGTCAGCGGGTCGGCCCTCGACTTCTGCTATCTGGTCACCCAGCGGCGGTCGCGGGCGAAGTTGGGCCTCGTCACCCACGGCGTTGACGCCGAGAAGTGGTTGGAGATCGCCCAGGCCTTCGCGGGCCCGCCCGGCTCGGGCCGCTGAGCGCGACAGCGCGAAGCGGAGCCGAGCCGAATCCCACCCACGCCGGGCCGCTGAGCGCGACAGCGCGAAGCGGAGCCGAGCCGAATCCCACCCACGCCGGGCCGCTGAGCGCGACAGCGCGAAGCGGAGCCGAGCCGAATCCCACCCACGCCGGGGCGCTGAGCGCGACGGGTTCACACGCGCAGTGTTACAGCGCGGCCGCGCCGTCGGCAGCGCCGTCACCATCGCTGTCGGTGAGCGCGATATCCCAGCGGCCGTCCCCGTCCACGTCCACATACCCGTTGGCGAACTGGCCGTCCGGGTCGGCGCGCAGCACACGATCGGCCAGACCATCACGATTGACATCGAGCAGGCGATCCGGTTCGCCGTCACCGTCGACATCGACCGGTGCGCCCGGATCGTCATGTTCAACCCCATCGAGGCCAAACCACCGCAGTGGCCGACTATGCGCTACGCCCCCGCTCACCACCCAGGTACCGGATCCGTCATCGGTGTACTGAGCTTCGGGCATCCCGTCGTCGTCGAGGTCCAGGGCAGCGTGGTCGGCCAGGCCGTCATGGTCGAAGTCAGCGAGGGCATCGTCGAATGCACCGTCGCCGTCGAAATCCATTCGGAGGCCGTCGAGTACACCGTCACCGTCGATATCAACGTCAAGCGAGCCGGTCCAGATCGACGCCGTCCCGTCCCCGGCGTCCAGACAGTAATCCATGCCCTATTCGACGCCGGATCCGCCGCGGGCGTTCCACGGAACTCAATCGGTGCCGCCGCGAGCGCGCCACCACATCAATCGGTGCCGCCGCGAGCGCGCCACCAGGCGAACAACTCGGCCGTCGCTTCCTCCCGGGACATCGGTCCCCGATCCAGCCGAAGTTCCTTGAGGTAGTTCCACGCTTCGCCGACCTGCGGGCCGCCCGAGATGCCGAGCAACTCCATGATTTCGTTGCCATCGAGATCAGGCCGCACCCGGGCCAGGTCCTCCTTGGCGGACAACTCGGCGATGCGTGCTTCCAGACCGTCATAGTTGGCCTGCAGCAGCGCAGCACGCCGCTTATTGCGGGTGGTGCAGTCGGCACGAACGAGCTTGTGCAATCTCGACAGCAGCGGTCCGGCGTCGGTCACATAGCGCCGCACAGCGGAGTCGGTCCAGGTGCCCTCGCCGTAACCGTGGAATCGCAGATGCAGATACACCAGCTGGGACACGTCGTCGATCATCTGTTTGGAGTACTTCAGCGCGCGCAGTCGCTTGCGGACCATCTTCGCGCCGACCACTTCGTGATGGTGAAAGCTGACTCCGCCGTCGGTCTCGTGCCGGCGCGTCGCGGGCTTGCCGATGTCATGTAGCAATGCCGCCCAGCGCAGCACCAGATCGGATTCGGCCGGTTCCTCCAACGTGATCGCCTGCCGCAGCACGGTCAGCGAGTGCTGGTAGACGTCCTTGTGCTGATGATGTTCGTCGATGGCCATCTGCATACCGCCGATCTCGGGCAGAACCACATCGCCGAGCCCGGTCTGCACCATCAGTTCGATGCCCGCCACCGGGTCCGCGCCGAGCAGCATCTTGTCCAGTTCGACAGCGATCCGCTCGACGGTGATGCGGGCCAACTCCGGTGCCATCGCGATGATCGCCTCCCGCACTCGGTCGGCCACCCCGAACCCCAGCTGCGATACGAATCGGGCAGCCCGCAGCATTCGCAGCGGATCGTCGGTGAAGGACACCGACGGTGCGGCCGGGGTGTCCAGGATCCGCTGCTGCACCGCCGCCAATCCACCCAACGGGTCCAGGAACTCCCCCGGCCCGTCCGCGGTGATCCGCACGGCCATCGCGTTGGCGGTGAAGTCGCGCCGCACCAGGTCGTCCTCGAGGCGATCCCCGAAGCGCACCTCCGGGTTTCGGGACACCTGGTCATAGCTGTCAGCCCGAAACGTGGTGATCTCCAGTCGCTGGTCCGCCTTACCCACGCCGACGGTGCCGTAGGCGATCCCGGTATCCCACATCGCATCGGCCCACGGACGCACGATCTCCTGCACCGTCTCCGGCCGAGCGTCGGTGGTGAAGTCGAGGTCAGTGGTCAGTCGGCCGAGGACCGCGTCGCGAACGCTGCCACCCACCAGATACAGCTGGTGGCCCGCCGCCGCGAACAGGCGCCCCACGTCGGCCAGCAGCGGACCCTGCCGCTGCAGTTCGACGGCCGCCTGTCTGAGCAGCTCATCCTCGGGTGTGGCTTCGGGCACGTCCGGTGAGCCTAAGGCTCGCCTCGCAGGCCACGACCGGCGAGCCCAATGCTCGCCTCGCAGGCCACGACCGGCGAGTGCGGCCAGGCGTGCTTATCCATGCCAGCTACTATCGCATGGGTGTCGGAGGGCGAGCAGGCCAAACCACGACGGCGGCGAGGCCGGGGTCGCGGCCGCCGTCCAGTCGGTCCGCCACCGCAGTTAGCCGGCCAAGACAGCGGCACCGGCTCCGGTCCCGCACCGAGCACCGATCCGCCCCTCACCGCGGACCCCACCGCCAGCCCCGCGGCCCCCGCGCCGAGCGCTGCTCGCCCACGTCGCCGCCAGGGTTCCCGGCTGCGCACCGTGCACGAAATCTCCGCCGGCGGACTCGTCATCGACGGTATCGACAGACCGCGCGAAGAGCAGTTGGCCGCGTTGATCGGCCGCGTGGACCGCCGCGGACGGACGATCTGGTCGTTGCCCAAGGGACATATCGAACAGGGCGAGACCGCCGAACAGACCGCCGTCCGGGAGGTCGCCGAAGAGACCGGAATTCACGGGCACGTCCTGGCGGCACTGGGCAGCATCGACTACTGGTTCGTCACCGAGGGACGCCGGGTTCACAAGACCGTGCACCACTATCTGCTGCGGTTCTCCAGCGGAGAGTTGTGCGACGAGGACGTCGAGGTCGCCGAAGTGGCCTGGGTGCCCATCACCGAACTTCCGAGGCGGCTGGCCTATGCCGATGAGCGGCGCCTGGCCAAGGTCGCCCACGAGCTCATCGCCCTCCTGCAATCGGACGGCCCGGCGGCTCTCCCGCCTTTGCCCCCGACCACGCCTCAACTGCGGCCCCAAACCCATTCTCGCGCCAGCACCCGCAAGCGTCCTTCCCCCGACGAGGCCTCCGGTGAGCCTCGGACGAACGGCCGCGGTTCGGGCGCGTGACCGTGCTACTGCGGGTCGCGGTCGCACCCCGGATCGTCGTTGTCGTTCTTGGACTGCTGACGCTGCTGGTGCTGCCGTCCCTACCCCCGACCGCAGCGGGAGAACCCGGCTCGGGATTCCTTAAGCTGCGCCTCGACAGTGTCACTCCGGATGTGGTTACCACCTCCAGCGACCCGACCGTGACAGTGACCGCAACCGTGACCAACGTCGGCGATCGGCCAGTCCGCGACGTGGTGGCACGTCTGGAGCACGGCGCGGCGGTGACCTCGTCTTCGGAGCTGAGAACCAGTCTCGACAGCGCCGGTGAACAATACGAGGCAGTGGGTGAATTCGTCACCGTGGCAACTGAACTCGGTCGCGGGCAAGCTGTCGGATTCACCTTGTCGGTACCGATCAGACAAAGCCCGCAGCCGTCATTGGGCATCGCGATACCCGGGGTCTACCCGCTCCTGGTCAATGTCAACGGCACCCCCGACTACGGTGCACCGGCCCGGCTCGACGCGGCTCGGTTTCTGTTGCCGGTGACCGGAGTCCCCGCCGATCCCGCCAGCGGCAACCCGTTGACGGATGCAGTGGCTCCGGATACCACCAAACCCGTGGCAATCACCCTGCTGTGGCCATTGGCCGACAGGCCGCGGCTGGCGCCGGGGGTTCCCGGAGGTACCACCCCGGTCAGGCTGATGAATGACGACCTCGCCGTGTCCCTGGCCCCGGGCGGGCGACTGGAGACACTGCTGGCGGCGGCGGAGTTCGCGATCAGTCCGGGCGCGATCGACCCGGACAGCCGCCTCGCCGACGCGCTCTGCCTGGCTGTCGACCCCGACCTCTTGGTCACCGTGAACGCTATGACAGCCGGCTATGTCGTATCGGACACCCCCGGCGAGGCCGGCGCCGCCACCCAACCCGGCAGCGGCCAGGCCGCCGCGGCGGGCTGGCTGGACCGGTTGCGAGGCCTGTCCGGCCGGATCTGCGTGACCGCCACGCCCTATGCCCAGGCTGACCTCGGCGCCCTGTACCGGGTCGGCGACCCACGGCTCAGTGCGGCCGCAACCGTCGCCTCGGCCGACATCGTCGACCGGATCCTCGGTGTCACGTCCGTCCGTGGGGTCACCCTCCTCGGTGACGGCCCGCTGAGCTCCCCCGCACTCGATCTGCTCAATTCCCAGGGCCCCACGGTCGCGATCGCTGCGGACCCGTCGGCGGACGCGACAGGCGGGGCGCCATTCACCGCCGACCTGACGCCGCGCCGGCTTTCCGCCGGGGTCGTGGCGGCACCCTTCGACCCCGCCGTGGGGGCCGCGCTGGCCGGCGTCGGCACGGACCCGGGCCTGCCGACCTACCTCGGCCCCGCACTCAGCGTGCCGGTCGAGCAACACTCGCCGGTGGCTCGCCGCCAGGATGCCGTGGCGGCCGTGCTGTGGCGGGCCCTGCAACCCGGGATTGAACCGCGCGGGCAGATCCTGCTGCCGCCGCTGAAGTGGAGCCCCCAGCCCGACGATGCCCGCGCGATGCTGACGGCCCTGGCCAATGCGGTTCGGGCGGGCCTGGCCAGTCCCCGCCCGTTGGTGGCGGTGATCAGCGACGCCGCCGTCGCCCAACCGGCGTCCCCGGATCTGCCGAGCGAGGTTCCGGGTGGCTTCGATGAGGACGTGGTGGCGACGATCGGCGCCCAGGTGAGCCGACTGTGGGGACTCAATGCGGCCCTGGCCACCGACGCCCGCACCGGCCTGACCGGGCTGGGGTACACCGCTCCGCTGCGCGAAGACATGCTGCGGGCGTTGAGCCAGATCGAGCCGCCCGACAGCCGCAACGACATCGCCCGTCAACGACTGGCCGTAGTCGGCTCGACCATCGAGGATCTGTTCCGCGCGGTGACGATCGTCAACCCCGGCGACTCCTACACACTCGCCACCGAAAGCAGCGCGCTGCCACTGGCGCTGCGCAATGACCTTGCGGTCCCGATCCGGGTGCGCCTGGAGGTGGACGCCCCGCCGGGCATGTCGGTGACGGATATCGGCGAGCAGGAATTGCCCCCGGGCTACCTTCCGCTTCGGGTGCCTGTCGAAGTCCGCGTCACCCAGCGCGTCGCCGTTGACATCACCCTGCGAACCCCAGACGGGGTGCAACTGGGCGAACCGGCGCGGCTATCGGTCCACGCCAACGCTTACGGAAAGCTGCTCACCGCGATCACCGTGATCGGCGGGTTGATCCTGGCGACTCTGGTAGGCCGCCGCCTCTACCATCGCTTCCGCGGTCAACCCGACCGGGCCGACGCAGACCGGCCCCCGCGTCCACCCGGAGTCGGCCCATGACGCCGCAGCCGCAGATCCGTCGCGAGGAACTCTCCGACGCGGCGGTGGTATCCCGGTCGTGGGGAATGGCGCTGGCCACACTGGTCAGCCGGATCACCGGCTTCATCCGCATCGTGCTGCTGGCCGCGATTCTCGGCGCCGCACTTTCCAGTGCGTTCACCGTTGCCAACCAACTGCCCAATCTGATTGCCGCCCTGGTGTTGGAGGCCACCTTCACGGCAATTTTCGTTCCGGTGCTGGCCCGCGCCGAGCGCGACGACGTCGACGGGGGCGCGGCCTTCGTACGACGTCTGGTAACACTGGCCGCCACTGTGCTGTTGGCGGCCACCGTGCTGTCGGTGATCGCTGCGCCGTTGCTCGTCCGCCTGATGCTGGGCGCTGACCCCAAGGTCAACCAGCCACTGACCACCGCGTTCGCCTACCTGCTGTTGCCACAGGTCATCTTCTACGGACTGTCTTCGGTCTTTATGGCAATCCTGAACAACCGCAACGTATTCGGGCCACCGGCCTGGGCTCCGGTGGTCAACAACGTCGTAGCGATCGCGACACTGGGCCTGTATCTGATTGTTCCCGGCGAGCTTTCGGTCGATCCGGTACGAACGGGCAATGCCAAGTTACTGGTTCTGGGCATCGGCACGACCCTGGGTGTACTCACGCAGGCCGCCGTGTTGCTGATCGCGATTCGTTCCGAACGCATCAGCCTGCGGCCGCTGTGGGGAATCGACGATCGGCTCAAGCGATTCGGCACGATGGCCTCGGCCATGGTGCTCTACGTACTGATCAGTCAGATCGGGTTGGTGGTGGGCAACCGGATCGCCAGCACCGCGGCGGCGTCGGGGCCGGCGATCTACAACTACGCCTGGCTGGTGCTGCAACTACCGTTCGGCATCATCGGCGTGACGATCTTGACGGTGGTCATGCCGCGATTGAGCCGTAACGCCGCGGCCGACGACGTTCCGGCCGTTCTCGCGGATCTGTCCCTGGCTACCCGGCTGACCATGCTGACACTGATCCCGGTGGTGGCGTTCATGACCATCAGCGGACCGGCCATCGGCAGTGCCCTGTTCGCCTACGGCAAGTTCGGTGGGGTCGACGCCAACTATCTCGGCACGGCGATCGCGATGTCCTCGTTCACCCTGATTCCCTACGCGCTGGTGCTGCTGCAGCTGCGGGTGTTCTACGCGCGGGACGAACCCTGGACTCCGATCCTGATCATCATCGCGATCACCGTCGTAAAGATCGCGATGTCGCTCGTTGCCCCGCACCTGACCACCGACCCGGAGCTGGTCGCCGGTTATCTGGGCGCCGCCAACGGACTCGGCTTCCTGACCGGCGCGGTGCTCGGCCATCTGCTGCTGCGCCGATCGCTGCGGCCACCCGGCGGTCGGCTGCTGGACGCCACGGTCATCCGCACCATCCTGGTCGCCGCCGGGGCGTCGCTGCTGGCCGCACTCGTCGCGGCCGGCGTTGACCGGCTCCTGGATCTGCGGGCACTGACAGATCAGGGCGGTGCCGGATCCATGGTTCGGCTGCTGATCCTGGCCGCGGTCATGCTGCCCTGCCTGGCCGCCGTGATGCTGGTTGCCCGGGTGCCCGATGCGGTGGCCGGGTGGGGCGCCGTCCGGGAGCGGTTGGCACCGGGCGAGCCGGGCGACCCACCCTCGCCACACAGCTCTTACCTGCACCACCTGCGTGGGCCTGTCCCGTACCCTGAAATCGGCCAATCCGCCGCACCGGAGCGACAGGAGTTCGGGTTCGGGCGCCTGGCGCCCGGCGACGGAACTCTGACGGGGAAGGGGCCGGAACTGAGCGACCATCTGGGTCCCGGCGCCACTGTCGCCGACGGGCGTTACCGCCTGCTGGTGTTCCACGGCGGCCCCCCCGGGCTGCAATTCTGGCAGGCGCTGGACATCCCGTTAGATCGTCAGGTGGCGCTCACCTTCGTCGACCCCGACCGGAGCCTGCCCGATGAACAGGTCGAGGGGATCTTGGCGCGCACGCTCACGTTGAGCCGGATAGCACGACCGGGTTTGGCCCGGGTCCTCGATGTCACCAAGAACAGCGACGGCAGTGGGCTGGTGGTGTCGGAGTGGATCAGGGGCGGTTCACTGAAGGAGGTGGCCGGTACCTCCCCCTCGCCGATCGGTGGTGCCAGAGCGATCCAGTCGCTCGCTGCGGCGGCCGACGAAGCACACCGGGCCGGTGTCGCCCTTGCAATCGATCATCCGGGACGGGTGCGGGTCAGCCTTGAAGGCGATGTTGCACTTGCCTTTCCGGCAACTCTCGCCGACGCCACACCGACCGGCGATGTCCGCGGCATCGGTGCCGCGTTGTACGCACTTCTCGTCGATCGGTGGCCGCTGCCGGAACGCGGCACGCCGAGCGGGCTGAGACCGGCCGACACCGGCCCGTCCGGCGAACTGATTGAGCCGCTTGCAGTCAACCCGGCCATTCCATTCCAGATCTCATCGGCGGCAATCCGGGCCGTACAACCTGGCGGTGGGATCACTACCGCGCCCACGCTGTTACACCTGTTGCAGCAGGCGACGAATGCTGCCGATCGCACCGACCTGATGACTCCGGTCGAGGAGGCTCCCCGGCGAACCTCCGGTAGCCGACCGGCTACCGCTGATCCCGCCGCCAAGCAGGCCCTTCGCCGCCGTAACCTGCTGATCGGAATCGGGGTGGGCGCCGCCGTCCTAGTGGTTGCAGTGATCGCGCTCGCGTCCCTGCTGGGTCGGATTTTCGGTGATGTGGGCGGCGGACTCAAGGGCGATCAGCTGGGCTTGAATACAACGACGCCCACGAGCCGTTCGGTGAGCGGCTCGGTCATCAAACCCGTTGCCGCAACGGTCTTCTCGCCCGATGGCGGTGCCGACGCTCCAACCCTGGCCGGCCTGGCGATCGATGGAGATCCCGCTACGGCGTGGCCGACAGACATCTACACCGACACCGTCCCGTTCCCGAATTTCAAAAACGGAGTGGGCCTCATGCTGCAACTGCCTGAATCGACGGTGGTCGGCAACGTCACCATCACAGTGTCCAGCACCGGCACCCAGGTCCAGATCAGAAGCGCTTCGACAGCCAACCCGGCAAGCCTCGCGGACACCACCGTGCTGACCGGTCCCACCGCACTCAAGCCCGGTACCAATACCATCTCGGTGCCCAGCGCAGCGGCCACCTCGAATCTGTTGGTGTGGATCTCGACATTGGGCCAGACGGCAGGTAAGAGCCGCACCGACATCTCAGACATCACTGTTCGCTCCGCCTCCTGACGCTGCACAGGGGTGAAGTGCCGGGCCGCCCTGCGCTGGCTACTGTCCGGCCGTGCCCATCTTCTCCGCCGACTGTCGTAGCGATGCCGATCTGCTCGCCGCACATGTCGCCGGTGATCGTCGCGCCTTCGGGGAACTGTTTGGCCGCCACCGCGCCCAGCTCTATCGGCTGGCCCGGCGGCGCAGCCAGACCGCCGAAGACGCCGATGATGCACTGCAGGATGCCATGCTCTCCGCACACCGGGCCGCCGGTGCGTTTCGGCATGACGCCGCGGTCAGCAGTTGGCTGCACCGGATCGTTCTCAACGCTTGCCTGGACCGTCTGCGCCGCAACGGTTTCCACACCGCAGTGCTCACCGACGACTGCTGTTCGCTGGCCGATCGAATCTCACATGCCGAAACCGAGATCGTGGTCCGTCAAGCACTGTCGCGACTGCCGGCGGGGCAGCGCGCCGCGGTGGTTGCCGTTGATATGTACGGCTACTCGGTGGCCGATACCGCGACCCTGCTCGGGATCGCCCAGGGAACAGTCAAGAGCCGGTGCGCCCGGGCCCGCGCACGGCTGGCCGTGCTGTTGGGCCATCTCTCCCCCGCAGGACATCCCTGAGCGGCACACTGGTCGGGTGCAGCCCCACCCGCCCACACACGAGGTCACCGGTCTCCCACCGGTCCGCGCCGCGCATGCAGCCCGTCCACCCGTTGCTACCGGCCCCGTGGTGATCGGTATCGCTTCGGCGTTGGTGATCACTGCCGTCGCACTGGGCGTGGGCATCCTGGTGACGTCCGCCGGACCGTCCACCAGCACGCCGACCAGCGCTCGGCTCATCACCATCACTCCTGCGACCACCTCGGTGCGCCCTTGAGTTCACGGCCGGGAACATCCCCGCCTACCCTGGTGTTTGACGGTGAGCCGCTCGTCTGTCAGAAAGGTTTCGTATGACCGACAACTCCGCCCTGCATGACGTCATCGTCATCGGATCAGGACCGGCCGGATACACCGCCGCCATCTACACGGCGCGCGCGCAGCTGAACCCCCTGGTCTTCGAAGGAACCGCATTCGGGGGCGCGCTCATGACCACCACCGAGGTCGAGAACTACCCGGGTTTCCGTACCGGCATCACCGGCCCGGAACTCATGGATGAGATGCGCGAACAGGCCCTGCACTTCGGAGCTGATCTGCAGATGGAAGATGTCGAGTCGGTATCGCTGACCGGGCCGGTCAAAGAGGTGGTGACCGCCGGCGGCGAGACGTATCGCACCCGGGCGGTGATCCTGGCCATGGGTGCGGCAGCCCGCTACCTGGGCATACCGGGTGAGCAGGAACTTCTGGGCCGCGGAGTGAGCTCCTGCGCCACCTGTGACGGGTTCTTTTTCAAAGACCAGGACATTGCCGTGGTCGGCGGCGGCGACTCCGCCATGGAGGAGGCAACCTTCCTGACCCGGTTCGCCCGCAGCGTCACACTCGTACACCGCCGGGACGAATTCCGCGCATCCCGCATCATGCTCGAACGTGCCCGGACCAACGACAAGATCTCGTTCCTGACCAACACTGCGGTCCTTGCGGTGGAGGGCGAATCCACCGTGACAGGTCTGCGGGTCCGTAACACGCTCAACGGGGAGGAATCCACGCTCGCGGTGACCGGCGTGTTCATCGCGATCGGTCACGATCCTCGCTCGGAGTTGGTTCGCGACGCCCTTGACGTCGATCCCGCCGGGTACGTCGTAGTCCGCGAGCACAGCACCGCGACCTCGCTGCCGGGCGTGTTCGCCGCCGGCGACCTGGTGGACCACACCTATCGGCAGGCCATCACCGCCGCGGGGAGCGGCTGTGCCGCTGCCCTCGACGCCGAGCGGTGGCTGGCTGACACGCCCGACCCCAGTGAAATGATCCCCGGTGAAATGACAGGAGCCACATCATGAGCGAATCCACGGTGACCGTCACCGACGCCAGCTTCGCAGACGCCGTCCTGTCCAGTGCCACACCGGTTTTGGTGGATTTCTGGGCCACGTGGTGCGGCCCCTGTCGGATGGTGGCTCCGGTTCTCGAGGAAATCGCCGCGGAGAAAGCCGGTTCGCTGACCGTGGCGAAGGTGGACGTTGACGCGAACCCGGCGACGGCGCGCGATTTCCAGGTCGTCTCAATCCCGACGCTGATTCTCTTCAAAGACGGTCAACCGGTGAAGCGCATCGTGGGCGCCAAGGGTAAAGCTGCGTTGCTGAGGGAGCTTGCCGACGTCCTCTAGCGGGTAACCCGCCGCCCCGCGAGGGGCAGGCCGGCAGAGACTGATTCGTTATCCGCGATCTGTCTGAGAGGTTTCCTGAAAAGGCTCTGCTTCTGCGACAATGCTTGCCATGTGGAGTCCCGGCGATGGCGCCAGCGATGCTGCCTCCCGGCGCGGCTCCGCGGCCGGTGACATACTGCGGCGGGGAGACTGCGGCGCCGCGGTGGTCGAGATCCGGCGCGCCTTGGCGGCCCTCGGGTTGCTGGAAAGCCCGGCCGAGGGCATGACAACCGGTCGGCACGTGGCGCTGGACAACTTCGACGACGAACTCGATCATGCAGTGCGGGCCTTTCAGCAACGCCGGGGCCTGTTGGTCGACGGGCTCGTCGGGGAAGCCACCTACCGTGCCCTCAAAGAGGCGTCCTACCGGCTTGGCGCCCGCACGCTCGCCCACCAGTTCGGTGCGCCGATGTACGGCGACGACGTCGCCACGCTGCAGTCACGCCTGCAGGACCTCGGCTTCTACACCGCCCTGGTGGACGGGTACTTCGGTCTGCAGACCCATAACTCGCTGATGTCCTATCAACGGGAATACGGACTGGCTCCCGACGGAATCTGCGGGCCGGAAACATTGCGCTCCCTGTACTTTCTCGGGTCCCGCGTCACCGGCGGTTCGCTGCACGCCATCCGCGAGGAAGAGCACGTTCGGGTATCGGGGCCCCGGCTGTCAGGCAAGAGAATCATCATCGATCCGGGCCGTGGGGGAAGCGACCATGGCCTGATCGCTCAGGGACCGGAAGGTCCGATCGGCGAATCCGACATCCTGTGGGATCTGGCCAGCCGGCTTGAGGGACGGATGACCGCGATCGGCATGGAAACCTTCCTGTCCCGGCCGGCCAATCGCAGCCCGTCGGATGCCGAACGCGCCGCGACCGCCAATACCGTCGGGGCCGACCTGATGATCAGCCTGCGCTTCGACAGCCACCCGAACCCGTCGGCCAGCGGTGTCGCCTGCTTCTACTTCGGCAGCCCACACGGGTCGGTGTCCACAATCGGACATAACCTGGCTGACTTTGTTCAGCGAGAAGTGGTGGCGCGCACCGGATTACGGGATTGCCGCACGCATGGGCGAACGTGGGACCTGTTGCGGCTCACCCGAATGCCCACGGTTCAGGTCGACGTCGGATACATCACGAGCTCGCACGACCGCGGTAGGCTCATGACTCGCGAGTGCCGCGACGCGATAGCCGAAGGCGTTCTGGCAGCCGTGAAACGTCTGTACCTACTCGGCAAGAATGATCGGCCGACCGGGACGTTCACCTTCGCCGAACTGCTTGCCCACGAGCAGTCGGTGGAGCAGGGTCGGTCGGCGGTTTAGCCGCGCGAGCTACCGACCGGCTGCTGTAGCTCCGTTGTTTCCAGCAGCCGCTCCAGAGCAGCTTCGACCTCGGCCTTCCAGCCCAGTCCCCTATCGAGTTCCAGCCGCAGGCGCGGAAAGTAGCGGTGCGGAGCGACAGTGGTGAATCCCGCGCCGAGCAGAAAGTTCGCGTCGATCATGCACTCGTCGAAGGAGCAGTCCCCCAGGGACGCGATGGCCGGCTGCAGCTGGGGGGCGACGCTGGCGGGATCGAGTAATTCGGTGACTTCGTCGGTGCGCCCGAAAGCTTCCAGTGCCCGTACCCCGCGTCGCACAAGTTCACTGACCACGTGGCTGATCAGCTGCCCAGACAGCCCGGCGGACTGGCCGGCTTCGACTCCCATGGAGGTCAGCAGGACAGCGTCGGCACTCACCGGTCCGGTGGGGAATCGCTGGGCCCGCGGTACCGCCCGGGGCGGCGCGTAGAGGACGTAGCCCAGGCAGTGAGTGCCTAAGTCGCCCGCCACGTCGGAGGCTCCCTGCGCGGACGCAGGCGTGGCAACCTGCCCGCAGGAGCCCCATTCCAGCATGACCATTGACAGCCACGCTTCCTTCTCGAACTCGGGGTCGGGCAGCTGCTTGCCGTCGAGCGTCTGCGGGTCGACCTCCCAGAACACGCACCGGCGGGCATGCTTGGGCAGCTGCTCGAATTCGTCGAGCCGCAGCGGCCTGATGCGAGCGGACACTAGTCTCCCCGGCTTTCCCGCGGTGCCGAAGCGCACAGCAGCCCCCTAAGGATAGGAGAGACGGCCGATCGACGGCCGATATCCGTACCCCCGGGCTGTCGTCGCGCTTAGTAAATGAAATCCCCTGTGCAGCTTGATAATTGGTGGCCGGAGAGCACCGGGGAGCGTCGGAAGACCGCTATTTCGTCACAGTGACGTAAAGGTGGTTGGTCCGGGGCGCGGGCTACTTGGCGGCACCGGGGTCCATCAGGGCAACAATCCGTTGTAGATCTTCCACCGAGCCGAACTCGACGACGATCTTTCCCTTTCGTTTGCCCAGATTGACGGTGACGCGAGTGTCATAGCTGCGCGAGATCCGTTCCGCGATGTCCTGCAGGCCCGGCATCTTGATCGGTTTGCGGCGCGATGGCTTGGGCGGCTTGGAGTCATCCCGGTTGGCCAGCGTGACGGCCTCCTCGGTCGCCCGAACCGACAGGCCTTCGGCCACGATCCGCGCGGCGAGTTCTTCCTGGGCCTCCGGGCCGGCATCCAATGCCAGCAGTGCCCGCGCGTGACCGGCCGAGAGCACGCCGGCGGCGACCCGTCGCTGAACGGCGATGGGCAAGCGCAGTAGCCGGATCATATTGCTGATCACCGGGCGCGATCGCCCGATGCGCCCGGCCAGTTCCTCGTGCGTGACGTCGAATTCTTCGAGGAGCTGCTGGTATGCCGCCGCCTCTTCCAGGGGATTCAGCTGGGCGCGGTGGATGTTCTCCAGCAGCGCGTCGCGCAGCAGGTTGTCATCGCTGGTATCCCGCACAATCGCCGGAATGGACGTCAGTCCCGCCTGCTGGGCGGCCCGCCAGCGCCGCTCCCCCATCACCAGTTGGTAGCGTGCCCCGGATCCGTTGGTCGCCTCCCGGACCACGATCGGCTGCATCAGGCCGAATTCACGGATCGAGTGGACCAGCTCGGCGAGCGCCTCTTCGTCGAAGACCTGCCGGGGTTGGCGCGGGTTGGGCTCGATCGCCGAGGGATCAAGCTCGCGGTAGACCGCGCCCACAATGGCGCTATCGGCGGCCCCACCGCCGATCACGACGTCCGCCGCGGCATCGCCGAGTCTGGGGCCGCCGTCGGCCGGACCGGTGGGGATCAGCGATGCCAAGCCGCGACCGAGGCCGCCCTTGCGTCGGATTGGCTTTGTCACGATTGTGCCTCCAAGGATGACCGGTGCGCCAATTCGCGGCTGGCGTCCAGATAGCTCATGGCACCCCGCGAGCCAGGATCGTAGTCGATGATCGTCATGCTGTAGCCGGGCGCTTCAGACACCTTAACGCTGCGCGGGATCACACTGCGCAGAACCTTGTCCCCGAAGAACCGGCGCACCTCGCCCGCGACCTGATCCGCGAGTTTCGTGCGCCCGTCATGCATGGTCAGGACGACGGTACTGACCTCCAATTTGGGGTTCAGGTGCGCCTTCACCATGGCGATGTTCTTCATCAGCTGAGATACGCCCTCCAGCGCGTAGTACTCGCATTGGATCGGGATCAGCACCTCGGGCGCCGCCACCAGGGCATTGACGGTCAGCAGGCCCAGCGACGGCGGGCAATCGATGAACACGTAATCGAAGTCCGTCTGCTCGAGTTCCATAAGTGCATTTCGCAGGCGGTTTTCCCGGGCGACCATACTGACGAGTTCAATCTCGGCACCGGCCAGGTCAATCGTGGCCGGAACGCAGAAAAGCCTCTCGCTGTGCGGGCTCTGGCGGATCGCGGCCTGCAGGGGAATCTCGCCCAGGAGGACCTCATAGGACGACGGGGTCCCGGCATGGCGGTCTGCGATACCCAATGCGGTACTCGCGTTGCCCTGCGGGTCGAGGTCAATGACCAGGGTCTTGAGTCCCTGGATCGCGAGCGCCGCCGCGAGGTTCACCGCCGTCGTCGTCTTTCCGACACCGCCCTTCTGGTTGGCGACGGCGAAAATCCTGCGGTGCGTCGGGCGCGGCAATTGCCCGGCCGCCGTGTGCAGCACTTGCATCGCGCGTTCTGCCTCGGCCGCGATGGGGGTGTCGGTGTCGTCGGCGGCCGGCCACGTTTCACGTGAAACATCCCCGTGTCCCGGGGCGGCCGGTTCCGAAGACGGCGGGGCGCTCATTGTGCTCTCCTCTCCGGCGTGCGGGGCGGTCGTTTCCGGACCGACGGCGCCCGCTCCCCGCGGACGGCCACCACCACGGTGGCGGGCGGGCTCAACAGGCTTACCCCACATCTCACCACCTCCACACCGATAGCACCTAACGCCGCCATTTCGCGGCTGCTCGCAGCAACCTCCTCGGTGGCCCGCTCGCCCTTGAGTGCCAGCATCCGTCCGCCCGGCCGCAGCAACGGCATGCTCCACCCGGTAAGCTTCCCGAGATTCGCCACCGCGCGAGACGCCACGGCATCCGCGCCCGCCGCCCGGCGACGAACCTCCGGATCCTCTGCCCTTCCACGGATCACCTCAACCGGAATGCCGAGTGCCTCGACGGCCTCCGCCAGGAAACCTGTCCGCCGCAGCATGGGTTCCACCAGTACCACCCGGAGGTCTGGGCGCGCGATCGCCAACGGCAGGCCGGGTAGCCCGGCACCGCTCCCGATGTCGATCACCCCGGCGCCCCGGCCGACAAGTTCGCCGAGTACGGCGCTATTGAGGATGTGGCGTTCCCAGATGCGATCAACCTCGCGCGGTCCCAACAGCCCTCTCTCGACGCCGATGCCAGCCAGTAGGTCGGCGTATCGCCGGGCCAGTTCGAGCCGTTCCCCGAACAGGGCCGTGGCGGCCGGCGGTGGCTCCGGGGCGGCGGGGTGTTTCACGTGAAACATCCCTTCGCCGCCATGGAACTACATATGTGTAACTAGGCGCTCGTCAGGCGTCCTTCATGACCACCACGCGCCGCGACGGCTCGACGCCCTCGCTCTCGCTGCGCACACCATCAACTCCGGCCACGGCGTCGTGCACGATCTTGCGCTCAAACGGCGTCATCGGGGCGAGTTCCTCCCGCTGACCGCTCGCCAGGACGCGCCGGGCGACCTTGTCGCCCAGCGCGCTCAGCTCGTCGCGCCGTCGCCGCCGCCAGCCCGCGACGTCGAGCATCAATCGGCTGCGCTCCCCGGTCCTCTGGTGAACGGCCAACCGGGTCAATTCCTGGAGCGCATCCAGGACCTCGCCGCCGCGGCCGACCAGCTTGGTCAGATCCTCTCCCCCGTCAATGCTGACGATCGCCCGGTCGCCCTCGACATCGAGATCGATGTCGCCGTCAAAGTCGAGGACGTCGAGGAGTTCTTCGAGGTAGTCGCCGGCGATCTCGCCCTCGGCGACCAACCGCTCTTCCCGGTCCTCGGGCTTTCTGGCCGGTGCCTCGGTTTCGGTTTCCTCGGTGTCAATTTCCGCGCCGTGCTGGGTATCTGTTTCGGTCATGTTCTCTCCCTCTCTGACCGGACCGCGGTCCGGTTCAACGTTTGCGCTTCTTGGGCCGCGCACCCGGGCGCGGCGTTCGGTCCGTTGCAGCGGCGCCATTGGTCTCCGGCTCGGGTCCGGCAGCACCTTCCGGTTCAACCGCGGCGTCCTCCGCGGCCTCGGCAGCCGGGGCGTCTGCTGCAGGATTCTTGCGGGCCTTCGTTGGCCTCACCCCCGGCGCCGGCGCGTTGGCTGACCGCCTCGCCAAGGACTCTTCCTTCTTGGCTTCCTCTTCCTTCTCGATCTTGCCGAAGACGAGGTGCTGCTGTCCAAAAGTCCAGATGTTGTTGGCCACCCAGTAGATGATGATTGCGATCGGAAGGAACGGCCCGCCCACCACGACACCGAGCGGGAACACATAAAGCGCGAGCTTGTTCATCAATGCGGTCTGGGGATTAGCCGCCGCTTCCGCGCTCTGCCGTGCGATCGAGGCTCGGCTGTTGAAGTACGTCGCGATGCCGGCCAGGATCATCAGCGGAATCGAGACGGCGGCCACCGCCGGGCGGCTGAAGACCGTGAATGCCTCCAGACCATGCTGCTGGGTGATCGAGGCTCCAATCGGTGCGCCGAACAGGTGCGCGTCGAGAAAGTGGCCGACGTCGGTCGCGCTGAAGAAATAGTTGCCCAGGGCCCGGTTCTCGTCCACCGAAAGTCCCAGCCGGCCAATACCGGTCTGGGTCCGGTTGAACGACATCAGCACGTGGTACAGACCAAGAAAAACCGGGATCTGCGCGAGCACGGGCAGGCAACCCAGGATCGGATTGAAGCCGTGCTCGCGCTGCAGTTTCTGCATCTCGAGCGCCATGCGTTGGCGGTCCTTGCCGTACTTCTTCTGAAGCGCCTTGATCTGGGGTTGAAGCTCCTGCATCTGCCGGGTAGTGCGGATCTGCCGGACGAACGGCTTGTACAGCAGCGCGCGCAGGGTGAAAACGAGGAACATCACCGACAGCGCCCACGCGAAGAAGTTGTTCGGGCCAAGGATGATCGCGAAGAGCCGGTACCAGAGCCACATGATCCCCGACACCGGGTAGTAGATGAGGTCGAGGCTGAACCAGTTAAACATTCGCGCTCCTGAGCTGCGGTTCTGCGCCTTCGCCGGAATTGGCGCACTGGTCGGGTACCGGGTCCCATCCGCCGGTATGCCACGGGCCGCACTTCCCCAGTCGGCGCAGGGCCAGCCAGCCACCCCGTAACAGGCCGAACTCGGTGATGGCTTCCACCGCGTACTGACTGCAGGTCGGCATGAACCGGCAGCACGGCAAGCGCAACGGCGAAATCATGTGGCGGTAGATTTCGATCAACGAAATCAGCATGCGGGCCGGCCGGCTAAGGACCCGCGCCGCCGCCGGACTTGTCACCGTCATCGGTTTCGCTCCATCAGGTAGTGGGCCCGGCGAACGCCTGCCCGCAGTTGCTCTTCTAATCGCAACGCCGTTGCGTTCCGGCTACTCGGCAGGGCACGGATGACGATGCGGTCGGTCGGATCCAGCTCGGACAGGACCATCCGCGCCGCGTGGCGAAGTCGCCTCGCCACCCGGTGGCGTTCGACCGACCCGCCGACCGACTTGGTGACGATCAATCCGATTTGTGCCACGCCGTCGGCCGGCACCCCGTCATGCCGGGCGTGCACGACAAGATCCGATTGGGCCACCCGCACTCCGTTCCGCACGGCGAGGCTGAAGTCCGTAGACCGTCTCATCCGGTTTCCGGCCGGGAGCACTGCGCGAGACCTGGGCGTCAGGCAGTCAGAGAACCGCGGCCTTTGCGGCGGCGGGAGGAAACGATGGCCCGGCCTGCACGGGTGCGCATGCGCAACCGAAAACCGTGAACCCTGGCCCGACGCCGATTGTTCGGCTGGAAGGTCCGCTTGCCCTTGGCCACGGCTAACTCTCCTCGTCATGTGCGGCGCTTCCGACCCGGGGGATCATGCGGATTGCACACCTCCGGGCAGCAAAAACGCCCCTCGTTCAAGCTCCACTCGTACCGGCGCGGTCCCGGAGACCGGTCGCTGCCGTGCCGCCTTTGAATGGGCGACCCCCTGAGGGTACTGAGGTCGCTTCCGCGGGTCAAACCACGGTGACCCGGCGCGGCAATTGGCGACCCGGCCGACATAAGTTCACGGGTTGGCACCCGGCGGGAAACCTGTTAGTTTCTCGCACAGCGGGCAACCCGGATATGAGCAATTGCCGGATTGTCTACCGCCGAACAACTATCGCCAATATGCTGCGACGAGGAGTTCTCTCGGCCCTGTGCACACCTGTGGATAACCATGTGGACAGCTACGGGTCGGGGTTCTGATGAGTGGCACCGAGACTGTGAGCAGGGGGATCTGTCGTTGGTCGATGACCCCGGTTCCGATTTCGCCTCGGTGTGGAGTTCGGTGGTATCCGAACTCAACGGTGACCCCGCTGGCCAGGGTGTTTCTCTGTTGGACCCACCACTCACCCCACAGCAGCGTGCCTGGCTGCAGCTCGTCCGGCCGCTGACGATCGCCGAGGGCTTCGCCCTGCTGTCTGTTCCGAGCCCCTTCGTCCAAAACGAAATCGAACGCCACCTGCGGACCCCGATCGTCGATGCGCTGAGCCGTCGGCTCGGTCAGCGGGTGGAATTGGGTGTACGAATCGAGCCCTCGAACGGCGCCGGCGCACTCGCGGTTCAGGGTGCCGAGTCAGCTTCGGAAGAATCCGAACTCGACGAGGTTGATGAGGACCGCGAGGCCCTGGCCAGCGCTCATGAGAGTTGGCCCGGTTACTTCATCGAACGCCCGCGCTCAGATCCTGCCGACGAGTCAGCCGATAGCAGCCTGAACCGCCGGTACACCTTTGACACTTTCATCATCGGCGCCTCCAACCGGTTTGCCCACGCCGCCGCCCTGGCCATCGCCGAGGCACCGGCGCGGGCATACAACCCCCTATTCATCTGGGGCGAGTCGGGCCTGGGAAAAACTCACCTACTGCATGCGGCGGGCAACTACGCACAACGTCTCTTTCCCGGTATGCGGGTCAAGTACGTCTCCACCGAAGAATTCACCAACGACTTCATCAACTCGCTGCGGGATGACCGCCGCGTAGCGTTCAAACGCAGCTATCGAGACACCGACGTGCTTTTGGTAGACGATATTCAGTTCATCGAAGGCAAGGAGGGTATCCAGGAGGAGTTTTTCCACACCTTCAACACCCTCCACAACGCCAACAAACAAATCGTCATCTCCTCCGACCGGCCACCCAAGCAGCTTGCGACGCTCGAAGACCGGCTACGCACCCGCTTCGAATGGGGGTTGATCACCGATGTGCAGCCACCCGAACTCGAGACCCGTATTGCCATTCTGCGCAAGAAAGCTCAGATGGAACGACTTGACGTGCCCGATGACGTACTCGAGCTCATTGCCAGTGCAATCGAGCGGAACATTCGAGAGCTTGAAGGAGCGCTGATCCGGGTAACCGCCTTCGCTTCGCTCAACAAAACACCCATCACGTCAGCTCTTGCGGAGATCGTCTTGCGGGACCTGGTGGCCGACGCCGGCACAATCCAGATCAACTCCTCGGTGATCATGGCGGCTACCGCGGAGTATTTCGATACCACAGTCGAGGAACTTCGCGGCCCCGGAAAGACGCGGGCACTGGCCCAATCCCGCCAGATCGCCATGTATCTGTGCCGTGAACTCACCGACCTCTCACTGCCTAAGATCGGCCAGGCTTTCGGCCGCGACCACACCACGGTGATGTACGCGCAACGCAAGATCCTCAACGAGATAGGCGACCGACGCGAGGTCTTCGATCACGTCAAGGAACTCACGACGAGAATCCGTCAGCGGTCCAAGCGCTGACTTATGTCGGCACCGGTGGTCCAAGCACAGCCGCCAGCTGAAAAAACTTTGGTCGCATGCGCATCAGACGTCACAGGACGAGGCTGTGCACAACTTGTGAACAGACACCGGGATACCCCGGGCGCCCCGCCGGATCAGCAGAGACAACCAGCGGTAGTGCACACCCGGTGGTCGAAAACCCGCGCTGCATCCACAACCCATCCCCACCCCGATACCGTGCCCCAGCAGGCCGACGACAGCATGGCAAACAGATTCAACAGGCCCTATTACTACTACTGTTTCCTCACTATTGATTTCCCATTAAAAGACAACCCCTGGGGAAACCCTGCTCACACACCGGCCGACGACGCGCGGACTCCGTTGTGACACCTGACGATTCGCTTTCAAGATGGCCCACGACGCTCTACGGTTGTTCATCAGACGGCAATACTCGGCGGCCGTCTTCGGCGCGATGAAGGGACACCATTCACGTGGCAACCACCGTGGTTGACTCCGACCTGAAGTTTCGTCTGGCGCGCGACGATTTCGCCGATGCGGTTGCCTGGGTGGCACGCATCCTGCCTACGAAGCAACCTTCGCGTCCCATCTTGGCGGGAGTTCTCATCACCGGTTCGGACGACGGGCTGGCGATCACCGGGTTCGACTCGGATGTCTCTGCCGAGGTCCAGGTGTCGGCCGAAATCGCCTCTGCCGGAGCAGTTTTGGTGTCCGGACGGTTGCTCTCGGAGATTACGCGATCGCTGCCGGCTAAGCCCGTCGAGGTGAGCGTCGAAGGGTCGCGGATGCTGCTGACCTGCGGCAGCGCAAAGTTTTCGTTACCCACGATGCCGGTCGAGGATTATCCGACCCTACCCACCTTGCCCGCCGAGACGGGAGTTGTTCCCGCTGACCTGTTCACCGAGGCGGTTGGCCAGGTTGCTGTTGCTGCCGGTCGTGACGAGACCATCTCCATGCTGACCGGTATCCGGTTGGAGATTGCAGGCGAGAAGGTGGTTCTGGCCGCCACCGATCGATTCCGGCTTGCGGTTCGCGAGCTGACGTGGTCGACGTCCGCAGCCGATGTCGAAGCTGCGGTGCTGGTGCCGGCCAGAATGCTGGCTGAGGCCGCGAAGGCCGTCACCTCCGGATCAGAAGTGCATCTGGCACTGGGCACCGGCGCCGCGGTCGGGGAGGCACGACTGCTCGGTATGCGGAGCGCGGGCAGACGGAGCACGACCAGTCTGCTGGAAAACGAGTTCCCCAAGTTCCGCCAACTTCTGCCGAGCGAACACACCGCGATGGCGACCATCGGTGTCGCGGAGCTCACCGAGGCGATCAAACGCGTGGCCCTCGTCGGCGGAGCACAGGTACGGATGGAGTTCGGCGAAGGATCGCTACGCCTGTCCGCCGGCGCGGACGGCGTCGGTTCGGCTGAGGAGGAGCTACCCGTGGAGTTCGCCGGCGAACCTCTGACCATCGCTTTTAACCCCACTTACCTGACGGACGGGTTGGGGTCGCTGCATTCCGAACGCGTCACATTCGGGTTCACCACCTCCAGCAAGCCAGCAGTGCTGCGGCCCGCCGGTGAGGGCAGCGACGAGGTCAGCGGCCCGGGACCGTTTCCGGCGGGGGCCACCGAGTATGTCTATTTGTTGATGCCGGTTCGCCTACCGGGCTGACCCGGTTAACCCGATGTATGTCCGCCACCTCGCCCTGCACGATTTTCGGTCCTGGGCTGAACTCGACCTGGAGCTGGCGCCGGGGCGGACGGTGTTCGTCGGAGCAAACGGTTTCGGCAAGACCAACCTCGTCGAAGCGCTGTGGTACTGCGCGACCCTCGGATCCCACCGCGTCGCTACCGACGCTCCGCTGATCCGCACCGGAGCCGAGCGCGCGATCGTCTCCACGATTGTGGTCAATGAGGGCCGCGAGCTCGCCATCGATCTGGAGATCGCCGCTGGCCGGGCCAACAAAGGTCGGCTCAACCGGTCACCCGTCCGCAGCACCCGAGACGTGCTGGGCGCCGTGCGGGCCGTGCTCTTCGCCCCAGAGGACCTCGCCCTGGTCCGCGGAGATCCAAGCGAGCGCCGCCGGTATCTTGACGAGCTCGCGACAGTGCGCCGACCCCGAATCGCCGCGATCAGGGCCGACTACGACAGGGTGCTCAGACAGCGAACCGCGCTGCTCAAATCGGCGTCCGGTGGTCGATTCCGGACCGACCCCGGCTTACTCGACACCCTCGCGGTGTGGGACACGCAGCTGGCCGCGACAGGTGCCGAGCTGATGGCGGCACGCCTAGAACTGGTCAACCAGCTTTCACCCGAGGTTGAGAAGGCCTATCAGCTATTGGCGCCGGCGTCGCGACCGGCCGCCATCGTCTATCGCGCGGGCATTGAGACGGCCCACCCGGACGGTGTGGGCGCGGGCACCGCCCTCCTCGAGGCGGCACTTCTGGAGGCGCTCGAGCGTCGACGGGATGCCGAACTCGAACGCGGCATGTGTTTGGTGGGGCCCCACCGCGATGACTTGGAGTTGCGGTTGGGTGACCAGCCCGCCAAGGGTTTCGCCAGCCACGGCGAGTCGTGGTCGGTGGCGCTGGCATTGCGGCTGGCCTCCTATGAATTACTGAGCGCGGAGGGCAGCGAGCCGGTACTTATCCTTGACGACGTGTTTGCCGAACTGGACAACTCCCGCCGCCGGGCCCTCGCCGACGTCGCGGCCGGCGCCGAACAGGTGCTGGTAACCGCCGCGGTCGGGGAGGACATTCCGGCGGACTGGGACGCCACCCGGATCGGGATAACCCTGCGCGACGACGAGACCGGGCGCGCTTCGGCGGTGGCGCCGTGACCGAGCCCGGCAGCGTGCCCGGTCTCGTCGTCGCGCAGGGTTATCCCGATCCGGGT
>Ga0194035_1000159_pt1 | contig 39907 bp, 41 predicted proteins | sample JunL2320m_MetaG_FD_148680 | JGI IMG/M metagenome (GOLD analysis project Ga0194035, IMG submission 148680) | Anoxic zone freshwater microbial communities from boreal shield lake in IISD Experimental Lakes Area, Ontario, Canada - Jun2016-L239-20m | ecosystem: Environmental > Aquatic > Freshwater >...
CTTATGATGATCCCGACGTGATCGCAGGACAGGGAACCATCGCTAAAGAAATTTTAGATGACTATAAAAAACCGATTCACGCAGTCTTTTGTTGTGTCGGCGGCGGCGGTCTTCTTGCTGGCATGGCTACTTATATCAAAGCGATGCGACCTGAAATTAAAGTGATTGGCGTTGAGGCCAAAGATGCCGAAGCTATGAGCTTATCTTTAAAAGAGGGTAAGCTTGTGGTGCTGGATCAAGTGGGTCTCTTTGCTGATGGAGCAGCCGTCAAAGAAGTAGGCCAAGTGACCTTCCCTCTTTGTCAGGCTTACGTCGACGAAATGATTGTGGTGGATAACGATGCCATTTGTGCAGCTATTAAAGATGTCTTTGAGGATACACGCTCTGTCTTAGAACCAGCAGGGGCCTTATCGGTTGCAGGTATGAAAGCCTATATCAAGCAACATAATTTAAAAAATGAAACTTTGGTAGGCATTGCATCGGGTGCTAATATGAATTTCGATCGCTTACGTTTTGTAGCAGAGCGGGCTGAAATTGGTGAAAAAAGAGAGGCTGTGCTCGCAGTCACCATTCCTGAAACCCCAGGTGCATTTAAAAATTTCTGTAAGTTATTAGGTCAGCGCAATATCACTGAATTTAATTATCGTTTCTCAGATCCGAAGGAAGCGCATATTTATGTAGGTCTTGCGACCAACGATACGGACGAGCCATCTAAGCTTAAAGCGATGCTTGATAAAGAAGGCTTGCCAACAATTGATCTCACGAACAATGAAGTAGCTAAACTTCACCTAAGGCACTTGGTCGGCGGACACGCTCCCCAGGCTAAGCATGAAATGGTTTTTAGATTTGAGTTTCCCGAAAAGCCGGGTGCCTTAATGAAATTTTTAGAGACCATGGGCCACGATTGGAATATCAGTCTATTTCATTATCGCAATCATGGTGCTGACTTCGGTCGTGTTTTAGTGGGTATGCAAGTGCCACCCGAAGATGAAATTAATTTTGAAGTTTTTTTGAATCAATTAGGCTATCCCTTCTGGGATGAAACAGATAATCCAGCCTATAAACTTTTCTTAGGGTAATACATCCTCATTTTCATGAGGCTTGAAAAGGAGAAATCCTCTAGAAGATTTTGTATAAATATTTAATAATAAAAAAAACATTTTAGGAGAATGGAATGCAGGTTATTAAGTCAGTTGCCATATTAGGATTTCTTATTTCATCTTTAATAGCGAATGCTGAAGATCGAGGTAAGGCTTATGTATCAAATCAAGAGGGTGGTGTCAGTATAATTAATTTAAACACTATGGAAACGGAAGGTTCAATCGATATCCAAGCTAAAAATCCTCGCGGTATTGGTATCACGGAAGATGGACATTATTTAATTACTGCGAATAAAGATGATGATAATTTATCCGTGATTGATTTAACAACCAATCAGTTTGTGAAACATATTTCGGTAGGTAAAAATCCAGAATTTGTTCGAGTGTTTAAAGGTCAGGTATTTGTATCAACAGAGCCTGCCTCAACCGGCAAACCCCCTGTGGCTGGGCAACAAGAAGATGATAAAGATGAAGCGAAGATCCCTGCGCGTATTGCAGTGGTAGATTTAGCTAAAGGTAAAAAAATTAGAGAGATTATCGGCGGACCTGAAACAGAAGGTATCGAATTTAGCAAAAGTGGAAAAGAAATTATTGTGACAAATGAAGCAGATAATACAATCACAGTGCATAACTTTAAAAGCGGCAAATTATTAAAAACGATTTCAACTAAAAAATATGGCGATCGTCCACGAGGTATTAAAGTGGCACCAAATGGAAAATATTATGTAGCAACTTTAGAAATGGGAAACAATTTTATTGTATTAGACAGTCAATTTAAACATCTCAAAACTGTGGCGACGGGTGAATCACCCTATGGCGTTAGTTTTGATCGGGAAGGCAAGCGCTTATTTGTCGCAACCTCGAAAGCCAAAACATTAGAAGTTTACGATACATCTAACTTTGAAAAGATAAAAGATATTCCAACCGGAAGACGTTGTTGGCATTTTAGTTTTTCACCAGATGATAAGGATATCTTACTTGCTTGTGGTAAATCAGATGAAGTGCTCGTGATTGATGCAGAAAAATTAGAGGTGACTAAACATATTCCCAATAAAGAAATTCCCTGGGGTATTGTGGCTTATCCAAAATCTATGGGTAGTTTAGATAACGCTAAATAAAAATAGTTTTTAGTGTGTTTCGAAAAAGCCCAAGTCATGCTTGGGCTTTTTCATTTCAAATGTTTTCCAATGAATGTCCACTCATCTTCTGTCACAGGCGTGATTGAGAGGCGATTACCTTTTTGAAGTAAGCGCATGTGTTGCAACGCTTGAAATTCTCTTAATTCTTTCAGGCTTAACAAATTTGTTTTCTTAACCAGCGTAACATCGACATTAAGCCAGCGTGGATTTTCTGATGTTGATGTAGGATCAAAATACTTGTGACCTTTTTGGAATTGAAAGCGGTCCGGGTATGCAAGCTTACTCACTTTAACGATGCCAGCAATACCAGGCACATCACAATTCGAATGATAAAAAAATGCGAGGTCGCCTACCTTCATGAGATCGCGCATAAAGTTTCTCGCTTGGTAATTTCTAACCCCATACCAATCGATAGTTTGTTTCGGAAGTTTTGCTAAATCGTCTATAGACACATCAGACGGTTCGGATTTCATGAGCCAATAACGCATAGTTTATAAAATAAAAAAAGTAAGTCGGTACAAAGAGCTGCGTTGATTTTCTTAAGTGTTGCCTAGACTAGCATCCTGAACCAAAGGTTCAAGGGGTAAAAGCCTAAGGTGCATTAGGTGCAATCGCCAAGGGCGTCTTAAAAGAGTACCCAATTTAGATCGCTCACACCGCAACCTGAAGAACTAAAACCGATGCTATAGACTAGTTCAAGGAATTAATAGCCTAAGCAACACTTAAAAAAACAAACGCACTCATTGCAAAGTTTAGTAAAGAATAGGCAGATCTTTAGTTTTGTGCAAGTACTTCGTCGATTTGATGTTCGATAGATGAAATCTTATGGCGGAATTGAGATAAATCAAAACTTTCAGAAGAGTTTTGATTGAGTAGTTCATTGGTGATGTTAAGTGCTGCCATGATGATGATGCGATCGATACCCACAATAGAACCTTGAGATTGAATGAGATCAATTTTCTGATTTAAGTATTGCACAGAATCTAACAAACTTTTTTCTTGGCCTTCTGGACATGCCACAATAAATTCACGTGCCATGATAGTTACCGTAATATTTTTTGAGCTCATAGTTTGTCCTCAGGCAGTTGTCTTATCATCTTCTCAAGACGAAGACTGGCTTCTTGCATATTCGATTGAAGTTTTGTGAGTAAACCTTCAGCTGAAGCTAGCCGAGTTTCAAGACTCTTATTTTTTTCCTGCGCAGATTCAATTAAGCCGATGAGCTGCTTAATTTTTTTCTCTAAAGCGATGAGTTGAGCTTCCATACCTTCACTATAGTTTAAAGAATTGAACTGCGTCAATAGCGCTTAGAGAAATTAGAGTGATCATGATTTCTTTTTCGCTCTAGGGTGTGCTTTGTCGTAAATAGTTGCCAGATGCTGAAAATCTAAATGCGTATAGACTTGCGTGGTGCTTATATTAGCGTGCCCTAACATTTCTTGCACGGCTCTTAAGTCTTGGCTTGATTGCAAAACGTGAGAAGCGAAACTATGTCTTAATAAATGAGGGTGCACCTTGCTATCAATGCCTTGCTTGATGGCCCACATTTGAATGCGGTATTGAATAGCACGCGGTGTCATACGTTTTCCACGCTCGGTAATAAATAAAGCATCGGCTGATTTTTCATCTGTTTTAATAGACGCACGTTTTTCAATCCAAGATTGAATGGCATGGATAGCTTTCTGACCCATCGGAATCATGCGTGTTTTGTTGCCTTTACCCGTGACAGTAATCACGCCCTCTTGAAGATCAAGGTCATTGATGTTGATGTTTACCGCTTCACTTAAACGAAGCCCAGACGAATAGAATAATTCTAAAAAGGCTTTATCTCGCAATCCTAATAACGTTGTGTCATCAATAGAAACGAGTTTAACTATTTGTTCAATCGATAAAGTTTGTGGCAATGTTTTAGGGCTCTTAGGTGCGTGAACATCTTTTACTGGATTCTCTTTAAATTGATGGCGTTCAATTAAATAATCAAAGAAGCCTCTCCATGCAGACAACATGCGAGCAATGGATTTACCATGAAGACCCTGGCTATTAAGCTTGGCACTGGCACGTCTGATATCTTGAATCGTGAAGGTTTCAAAACGATCATGCTCAACGAGCATGACGAGCTGAATCAAATCATGCGTATAACTTTTAATTGAATTACTACTAAGACCTTTTTCAAAGGTGAGGTATTCGATATAGCTTTTTTGGAAAGGGTTATGTTCCATAAAGTTTAAGCGATCTCAATTTCTCCTTCATAGAGAGTGACGGCGGGACCTTTCATCATCACGGGATGTCCAGAGCCTTTCCAATCGATAGATAAGGACCCGCCTTGCATATCAACTTTGACAGGCGATGAAAGTAAATGACGTTTGATGCCTGACACTGCTGAAGCGCACGCACCAGTTCCACAGGCAAGTGTTTCTCCGACACCTCTTTCAAAAACACGTAAACGAATATGATGTGGGGTAACAATTTCCATAAACCCTACATTAACGCGTTTTGGAAAAAGATTATGCGATTCCAAATAAGGACCTAAAGTTTCAACGGGAGCTTGATGTGTATCTTTGACTGTGATTACGGCATGTGGATTTCCCATAGACAATATAGCCATATAGATCGTTTCTTTTTGATGAGGTAAATCTATAGAAATAGGGTATTCATTTTTTTCAGTGTCTGAGAGAAAGGGAATGAGTTTAGGATTAAAAATGGGCTCACCCATATTAACTTCAATCATGTGTTCACTATCTTCAGTGAGTTCAATCACACCTGATTTTGTTTCAACGCGAATAGATAATTTATTTGTTAAATGTTTATCTTTTACAAACCGATAAAAACAACGTGCACCATTGCCACATTGCTCTACTTCGCCACCATCTTGATTAAAAATTCGGTATTTAAAATCAACATCTTCGAGTGCTGTATTTTCAACAACAAGAAGCTGATCAAATCCAATGCCCAGTTGTCGATGAGACAAAGACTGAATAGCTTCTTTGGATAATTGGAAAGGTGACTTTGTATGATCGAGCACTATAAAGTCATTACCAATTCCATGCATTTTTGTAAAATGAACCCTCATAAAATGATTGTCTCTTATTTATTTGGTTTTTTAAAGCGCTGATAATTCCAAAGATATTGGGTGGGATATTTCCGAATGAGCATTTCAAGTCGATCATTGATGCCTTGAGGTGAATGATCTTGGCCTAAAGGCTCAATGTGCACTTCATATCCTTGACCTTTTGAAAGTCTTCGACCAAAACCAATGAGGACCGTGGCTTTTGAAGACGCTGCCAATTTAGAAACAAGCGTCATGGTATAAGCAGGTGTATTAAAAAATTGAGTCCATACGCCTTGACCTTCATTGGGAACTTGATCAGGCAGCACACCAATCGCCTCACCTTTTTTTAATGCTTGCATCAATAACTTAACACCTTGGATGTTAGCTTCAGCAAGATGAATTTGAGGGTGACGTCTCCCAGATAAAACAATATTCGCAAGCCAATTTTGTTTTGGACGCTTAAATAAAACAGTGATGGAATGGAAATGTGCATAGTATTGCGCTGTAATTTCAAAACAGCCTAAATGGGGTGTTAGAAAAATAATACCTTTTTTCTTTTTGAGAGCAGTTTCAACATGATCCCATCCATAACATTGCTTAACCCAACGAAAATTCTTTTGAGGAGCATTAAACCAAATAGCAGGAGCTTCCATCAGACACTTTCCAATTTCGCGAACCGCTACTCGAGTAAGTTTTTTTAAATCATTTTCGTTAGATGTATTAAAAGCACGTTTTAAATTAGCATCTATTCGCTCTTTAAATCGACGATCAAATCGATAAGCCATATAACCAAATCCATTACCCAATCCATGCAAGACAAAGAGCGGTAATTTGAAGAGTATGGCAATGAAAAATAAGAGTAGTCTAGATAACATAATTGTATTTAAACGCGATATTTTGCTATTCTAAACGGTTTACGTAATTTAAAACCTGGAAAAAACTATGAGTGAGTATTTATTTACTTCGGAATCCGTTTCTGAAGGTCATCCCGATAAAGTAGCTGATCAGATATCCGATGCGATTCTTGATGCCATTTTGGAACAAGATCCCACTGCGCGTGTTGCAGCTGAGACATTAACAAATACTGGCCTTGTGGTGTTGGCAGGTGAGATTACAACCACAGCGAATGTGGATTACATCAAAGTAGCACGCGATACGATTCGTTACATTGGATATGACAATACCGATTATGGTATTGATTACAAAGGCTGCGCGGTGCTTGTTGCCTATGACAAACAGTCGCCTGATATTGCACAAGGTGTGGATGGAGCATCAGATGATCCTCTAGATCAAGGTGCTGGCGATCAAGGGCTCATGTTTGGTTATGCGTGTGATGAAACAGCGCAGTTGATGCCTATGCCTATTTGGTTGTCACATCGATTAATGGAAAGACAATCATACTTAAGAAAAGATGGCAGACTTCCTTGGCTGCGTCCTGATGCTAAAGCACAAGTGACTTTGAAATATCAAGACCATAAGCCTCACTCAATTGATACCGTTGTGCTCTCAACACAACATGATCCTGAAGTATCACTAGAGACTATTCGTGAGTCAGTGATTGAAGAAATCATTAAGCCCATTTTGCCGAAAGAGCTTATTAAAGGTGATATCAAATATCTTGTGAATCCTACAGGTCGATTTGTGATTGGTGGCCCTCAAGGGGACTGCGGACTCACTGGCCGCAAAATTATTGTCGATACTTACGGAGGGGCCGCCCCTCATGGTGGTGGTGCTTTTTCAGGTAAGGATCCAAGCAAAGTGGATCGTTCAGCCGCATATGCAGCACGTTATGTCGCTAAAAATATTGTAGCAGCAGGCTTAGCTTCACGTTGCTTAGTTCAAATCTCATACGCGATCGGTGTGGCAAGACCTACTTCAGTTATGGTAGAAACTTACGGCACAGGTAAGATTGCTGACGACAAATTAACGGCTTTGGTGCTTGAACATTTCGATTTAAGGCCTAAAGGCATCGTAAAGATGCTTGATTTATTACGCCCTATTTACAAGAAAACCGCGGCTTATGGCCATTTTGGCCGTGATGAGCCAGAGTTTTCATGGGAAGCCGCAGATAAGGCACACATCCTTAAATCGGCTAGTTAAGCCACAATCTTTTTTAAGTACTTGAACCATCAGTAGTTTTAATTTAGAATGCAATACTTCTGAGGAACGCTGCGAGATTTTTTCATAAAATCCCAGGCTCAGATTACAAGTTTACTTGTAAACGGCGTTCACCAATTTATAACCGTGCCAGTCACGGGATGTTGGTGGATACCGAAACATCCCCGCTGGTCACTTAGCATTCAAAAGGAATCTAAAATGAATACAGTGACTAACCAAAATTTAAATACAAAAGACTTTCTTGTTGCCGATATTAATCAGGCTGACTTTGGCCGAAAAGAAATCGCCATTGCAGAAACTGAAATGCCAGGTTTAATGTCTATTCGTGAAGAATATGCAAAAACAAAACCATTAAAAGGTGCGCGCATCAGTGGCTCGCTCCATATGACGATCCAAACAGCAGTGCTTATCGAAACACTTAAAGATCTGGGTGCTGAAGTGCGATGGGCGTCTTGCAACATCTATTCAACCCAAGATCACGCAGCCGCAGCCATTGCTAAAGGTGGCACGCCAGTTTTTGCTTTTAAAGGCGAAACACTTGATCAATATTGGGAATATACCCATCGTATTTTTGAATGGAATGATGGCAGTTACACCAATATGATTCTCGACGATGGTGGCGATGCAACTTTATTGCTCCATTTGGGAACGCGTGCCGAAAAAGATCTTTCAGTGATTGCTAAGCCTTCAAGCGAAGAAGAGATTTCACTTTTTAATTCAATCAAACAAAAGCTAGCGACAGACCCGCATTGGTATTCTGAAAGACTTAAACATATTAAAGGCGTGACCGAAGAAACGACGACTGGCGTTCATCGTTTATATCAAATGCATAAGGAAGGTACATTAGCTTTTCCAGCAATTAATGTGAATGATTCGGTGACGAAATCTAAATTTGATAATCTCTATGGTTGTCGCGAATCTCTTGTAGATGCAATTAAGCGTGCAACAGACGTTATGATCGCAGGCAAAGTAGCCGTTGTCGCCGGATATGGCGATGTCGGTAAAGGTTCAGCCCAAGCACTTCGTGCACTATCAGCACAAGTTTGGGTTACTGAAATCGATCCTATTTGTGCCCTGCAAGCTGCGATGGAAGGCTACCGAGTGGTCACTATGGATTATGCAGCTGAACATGCTGATATTTTTGTAACGGCAACAGGCAATTATCATGTGATTACGCATGAGCATATGTCACGTATGAAAGATCAAGCAATCGTTTGTAATATTGGCCACTTCGATAATGAAATTGATGTGACATCCCTAAATGATTGCGTATGGGAAGAAATTAAACCACAAGTCGATCACGTGATTTTTAAAGATGGTAAACGAATCATCTTACTTGCAAAAGGTAGGCTTGTGAATTTAGGTTGTGGTACAGGCCATCCTAGTTATGTGATGAGCTCATCTTTTGCGAATCAAACAATTGCTCAGATTGAGTTATTTGCGCACGCAGAGAAGTACCCTCTGGGCGTATATACGTTACCTAAACATTTAGATGAGAAAGTCGCTCGCTTACAATTGACAAAATTAAATGCTGAACTTACAAATCTGTCAGAAGAGCAAGCGAAGTATATTGGCGTAAAAGAACAAGGACCTTACAAACCTGAGCATTATCGTTATTAAACGTGCCTAAAAAAATTTCTTACAGTTTCGAGTTTTTTCCACCCAATACACCGGAGGGGATAAAAAACTTAGCGGACACTCGTCAGCAGCTATCTGCATTCAATCCCGAATTTTATTCGGTGACATTTGGTGCAGGTGGCTCAACTCGAGACCGAACGCTTGAAACAGTGTTAGAAATTAAACAAGAGGGTTTTAATGCTGTACCTCATATCTCAGGAATCTCATCGACCAAAGCAGAAATTAAAACTTTACTCGATCTCTATCAGCAACATAATATTAAGCATCTTGTAGTCTTGAGAGGTGATGTGCCGCATGGGCCAGTGTCAAGAGGAGAGTTTAAACATGCTAATGAATTAGTAAGTTTTATTCGCCAAGAAACCAATGATTACTTTCATATTGAAGTAGGGGCTTACCCTGAATATCATCCTGAAGCGGCCTCATCACAAATAGACATTCAAAACTTTAAAAATAAAGTGGATGCGGGGGCTGACTCGGCCATCACACAATTCTTTTTCAATGCTGACGCATATTTTAGATTTATGGACGAATGCTTGATTGCAGATATCGATATCCCAATTGTGCCAGGCGTTATGCCAATTTACAACATTAAGCAGTTGGCACGGTTTGCTTCAAATTGTGGCGCAGAAATACCTCGTTGGCTTAGAATTAAATTAGAATCTTACGGAGATGACTTACCTTCATTAAGATCATATGGCATAGACGTGGTATCTGAGCTTTGCGAAACTTTGATTGAATGGGATGTTCCGAGCCTACATTTCTATACATTAAATCAAGCAGGTATTATTTCCCGCATCATTCAAAATATAGAAAGTACTTAGTGTAAAACTAAGTTGTGATCTTGATAGATTGCATCTTCTATAAATAAAAAGTCTTTTTCTCGGCCTTCATTCCAAAGCGCCATCATGACAATCCAGCGCATTTCTTCAATATTAATATGCTCTTGTTTGAGGGCCATAGCGCGATCAAGGATAATTTCTCGTTCATTTGGGTCAAGCACCTTAGCTTGCTCTAAGAATAAAACAAAACCTAAGCTTTCACTGCTTATCTTTTTTTGTTCATTCTCTGACAACATACGATAACCCAATGAGGAACACGCATTGTTTTTCACAGGTATAGCATTTGTCATTGCTTTGAGTTGATTAAACCAAGTGAAGGCATTTTCAATATCTTGATTATCAAAACCTGCAGCTTCAAGTTCGGCAGTAATGCTCTTAAAATCAGGAAGGTTTTGCGTGCTTAGGTAGTTTTCAAACATATAGATAAGCAGTTCTAGCATAAAGAATCCTTTACGATAGTGAATGAAAAATGGCTTAGTAGTGAATGACAGCTAAATGAATTTGAGTCAGGTAATTGAGCTATTAGCAAAGTATAATATTCTTTATATATCTAATAAGATTAAGGTGTTTAAACCTTGTAGATAAGTTATCAGCAATAAATAAAATAATCAACATTTATGGCAATTTTAAATATATTAAATTACCCTGATCCAAAATTGCATACCATTGCAAAACCAATTGAGGTTGTGGATAACTCCATTAAGAAGCTGATCGACGATATGGCTGAAACTATGTATTCCGCGCCTGGTATAGGATTGGCTGCAACTCAGGTTGATCGTCATTTGCAATTAATTTTGGTAGATATTTCCGAAACCAAGGACAATTTAAAAGTTTTTATTAACCCTAAAATTATTGAGTCTTCAGGACAGCAAGTCTACGAAGAGGGTTGCTTGTCCGTGCCGGATGTATTTGAGTTGGTGAGTCGTGCTGAACGTATTAGAGTCAAAGCGCTTGATCGAGATGGAAAATCTTTTGAGCTCGAAGCAGATGGCTTGTTAGCTGTTTGTATTCAACATGAAATGGATCATCTTCTAGGTAAAGTATTTGTAGAATACTTATCACCCTTAAAGCGCAATCGTATCAAAACAAAAATGAAAAAACGCGCTAAAGATTATTTTGAAAAAACGTAATTTAGAGAAATCTATATTGTGAATCCCTTAAAAATTATTTTTGCAGGCACCCCAGATTTTGCAGTACCCGCTTTGCAGGCTCTTTTTGATAAAGGGTATGAAGTAGTGGGTGTTTTAACTCAGCCTGATAGACCATCAGGAAGAGGGCTGAAATTACATCCAAGTCCTATGAAGCTTAAAGCCAATAAATTAGGTATTCCTGTTTATCAGCCTTCAGAATTAAAAAGTAACGCATCTTACGAGTCTCTTGCTGCAATTGATTTCAACGTGATGATTGTGGCAGCTTATGGACTGATTATTCCCCAATCTATTTTAGATCTACCTTCTTTTGGTTGTTTTAATATACATGCGTCACTTTTACCCAGATGGAGAGGCGCTGCTCCAATTCATCGCGCGATATTGATGGGAGATGAAGTCACAGGCGTCACAATTATGCGTGTAGTTCAAAAATTAGATGCAGGAGATATGATTAAAAAAACGGAAATTCAAATTAGCGAAAAAGATACTACTGAGCAATTAACAAAAACTCTTGCGGTATTAGGTGCCCATTTGATGACAGAAGTGATGGATGAATTAATGAGTAAGGGCAGCCTTCAATCTATTGCTCAGGACGAGGCAAGTGTAACCTATGCTGAGAAAGTTACCAAAGAAGAATCAACAATTAATTGGCAGGATACTTCTCTAGTAATTGCAAGAAAAATCAGGGCATTTAATTCATTTCCAGTGGCTCAAACAGAATACCGTGAAGTTGTTTGTAAAATTTGGGATGCTGAAATTTCTCTAGAAACCAGTCAAGAAGCCAAAGTAGGTCAAATTATTAAGCTTGATGAATTTATTCATGTGAAATGCGGCACAGGAGTTCTGTCAGTTAAAGAGCTTCAAATGCCTGGAGGAAAAAGACTTCAATCTAAAGAATTCATTTTAGGACATCGGCCGATACTAGGAGACGTCTTTAAGCCGTAATTATTTTGTATCAATCTCAACTTATTGCAGCGAATTGTGTTTCTGAAGTAATAAAAGGCCACAATTTAAATCATGTTTTCGAAAAAAATTTCGATCACCATCAAAACATTACCCCCCAACAGAAATCAGTTGCGATTTTTCTAGCTTACGGCGCTATTCGTTTTTTAGGCGAAAATCAATTCTTTATTCAACAACTCATTAGCAAAAAAATCACAAACAAAAAAATTGAGGCATTACTTTGCGTATCTTTGTTTCAATTAAATCATGATCAGTCAACCGACTTTACAATAGTAAATGAAGCAGTAGAGGCCGCTAAATTTATCAATAAGTCTTGGGCGGGATCTTTTGTAAATGGGGTATTAAGAAATTTTATTCGCCAGAAAGATCAATTACGAAATAAATTAAAAAATAACGAAGAGGCTTTTTATTCATATCCATCATGGTGGATTAGATTGCTTAAAAAAGAATATACAAAAGACTGGGAAAATATATTATTAAACGGCAACAAGCATCCACCATTAACTTTAAGAGTTAATCTAAGAAAAATTTCTCTTGAGCACTACGAAGAAAAACTAAAGGCCGAAGCAATTGCTTATCGAGTATTAGGGAATATTGCTCTAGAAATTATCGAGCCTATAGCTGTAGAAAAAATACCTGGATTTAAGGAGGGCGAAGTTTCAGTGCAGGATTTTGGCGCCCAACTTGCCGTAAAACTTTTAGATCTCAAAGATGGGCAACTGTGCCTTGATGCGTGTAGCGCGGGAGGAAAAACCGGACATATCTTAGAATCTGCTGACGTTGAGCTAGTGTCTATCGACCATCAAAAAGACCGCTTATACAAAGTGAAAGAAAATTTAGAGAGATTGCATCTTCATGCTGAACTAAAATGTGCTGATTTAGCTGAGGTTAGTGGATGGTGGGATAAAAAATTATTTGATCGAATTTTGTTAGACGCCCCCTGCTCTGCATCAGGGGTTGTAAGGCGTCATGTAGATATTAAATGGCTAAGAAGACCTCGCGATATTGAAATGTTCAGTAATCAACAAAAAATGATGTTGCAAGCTATGTGGCAACTATTAAAAAAGGGTGGTAAATTACTTTACGTAACATGCTCTATATTTCCTGATGAAAATCAGCAAGTTATTGATGCCTTTATTAGAGACCATGAAGATGCAAAAGAAGTAGAATGGACAGTGGGATCGGAATATAACAGACATGCAAATCATTTAATACCAAGCGAAAACCATGATGGATTCTTTTATGTATTGCTTGAAAAAAAATAAATTCAGTATTTTGTTTAGCTTTTTAATAGGCTTATTTCTTTGTCCATCTATTTTTGCGGCTGATAACAATCTGACTGTTAAGAATGCTGAAATTAATAGCCAATTCGAAGCTTATTTTTTAAATGCTGATTTTGATTTATCTTTTAGTGAAGATTTAGACGAAGCTATTAGAAAGGGTATTCCTATTAATTTTATTGTTGAATTTGAACTTAAAAAGCCTAGAAAATATTGGTTTGACGAAGAAGTTGCCAAGAAATCAAAAGAGATTTTATTAAGCTACCATGCACTATCAAGACAATTTACCTTAACTGAATCTGATAATCGACTTATTGCTTTCGATAATTTAACCCAAGCAAAAAATGAACTTAAGAAAATAAAAAATTGGCGTATTTTTGATAAGTCACAAATTGATGATACCGATAAGTATTTGGCTTACCTTCAAGTCAAATTAGATCAAACTAAGCTTCCAAAACAGCTTCAGGTAGATATAACAACTAATCAAGAATGGCAATTGACCTCTAAACAATTTCAATGGACGTTCATAAATAAAAAATGAGATATCTTATAGCCATCGCTTCATTAGTTGGTACCTTGCTTTTATATCTCCTATCGAAAGCAAGCTCAAGCTCTGAATTTATTTCAGGTAGTTCTTACACCATCGTTCTTATATTGAGCGGCATTTTCATTTTAAGTCTGATTGTAATTATTGCGAATCAGATTAAAAAATTATTCAAAAATATTAAAACAGATGTCATGGGAAGTCGATTATCCAGGCGCCTTGTCATTTCATTCACACTTATGGCAGTTATTCCTGGCTTAATTGTATATTTAGTTTCCGTGAATTTCTTGACCCGATCAATTGAGTCATGGTTTAACGTTAAGGTTGAATCAGCTTTAGATGGGGGATTAAAGCTGGGGCAAAAGGCGCTAGATATTATGCTAACAGATTTAGAATTGAAGGCTGAACGCATGGCGCTAACATTGTCATCTATGCCTACAACCTCTCAATATGCCGCACTGAGTGATCTTCGTGAAAAGTCAGGTATTCAAGATGCCACAATTATTTCAGATCAAGGGAAAATTATTGCAGTTTCAAGTAACGATGCAGAATCATTTTTACCTGCATTGCCAACTTTAATTCAATTGAAACAAGCAGAAAATAATATATATGGAAAAATTGAGCCAATCACAAATAAAGGTTTATATCTAAGAGTGCTAGCGCCCATTAACGGATCTTCAGTATCCAATGAGAGGCTCATTTTACAAATTTTACAGCCAGTCCCAGATTCCTTATCAACAATTGCAGAATCTGTTCAGGTAGTATTTCAAGACTATCAAAAGCTCTCTTATAGCCGAAATTCATTGAAAGTCATTTTTTCAATTACACTAACACTGGTACTTATGCTTGCAATTCTAACTGCTGTTGCTATCGGATTTTTACTTAGCAGAAAATTATCTGAGCCTCTTGCACTCCTTGCTGAAGGTACAAAAAAGATTGCAAAAGGAAATTTTAAAACAATGCTTCCTGAAACGGGCAAAGATGAATTAGGCGTGCTAGTTCGATCATTTAATAGTATGACAAGACAGCTTGACCAGGCCACACAAACCTCACAAAGCAATCAAATAAGGCTGGAATCAGCTAGATCTTACCTTGAAACAGTATTAGCCCATTTGTCTTCAGGCGTGATTGTAATAAACCAGGCTATGGAAATTAAGTCATTTAATATTGCGGCATCTAAGATATTGCAAGTGGTTTTATCAAAAAATACAGATCAATTACTAACATCAATCTCCCTGAAAAATAAAGCTTTGAAAGATTTTGTTTCAGCTATTCAAGAAGAAGTTCAAACAACAGGTAATAAAAAACAAGCAGAAATCATAAAACAATTCGAAGTTAAATATGAAAAAAGTAACCAGGTGCTGCTATTACAAATTACTACATTACCGCAGAATAAAATTAACAACTATGTTTTAATGATCGACGATATTACTATGATGGTTCAAGCTCAAAGAGATGCAGCTTGGTCTGAAGTTGCGCGAAGACTTGCACATGAAATTAAAAATCCACTTACACCTATTCAACTCTCGGCCGAGAGAATTAAGCATAAGTTAGGATCTAAATTAAATAAAGTAGACACAGAAATTTTAGATAAAGCTGTATTTACTATAGTAAATCAAGTAGATGCAATGAAAACCATGGTGAATGAGTTTAGTGAGTATGCGCGCGCACCTAAGTTAAATTTAGAATTAACTGATATCAATAAACTTATTAAAGAAATTACTCATTTATTTGAAAATTCAGGCATTAAAATAACTACTAAATTATCTAAAACCATGCCTGAAATTAAGATAGATATTAATATGATGAGGCAAGTTTTGATTAACCTTATTCAAAACGCACAAGATGCAATGGCAAACAATATAAAGCAGTCGACTATTCAGATTAGTACAAATAAATTGAAGAATGATCTTGTCTTATCTATTCAAGATAATGGACCTGGATTTTCAGTCGATATTCTAAAAAAAGCTTTTGAGCCATATGTCACTTCGAAGTCCCACGGTACTGGACTTGGCTTGGCTATCGTTAAAAAAATCATTGAAGAGCATGATGGTGTAATTACAATAGAAAATAAGAAAGGCTCAGGCGCTAATATCAATATTCAACTGCCTTTTAAAGTAAATAAATTATCATGAGCGCAAAAAAAATATTAGTAGTTGATGATGAGCTAGGGATCAGAGAATTACTCAGAGATATTCTTGTTGATGAGGGATTTGAAATTTTTGTTGCTGAAAATGCAACAGAGGCTCGCGAACTTAAAAAGAATAAATTGCCTGATTTGATCTTATTAGATATATGGATGCCTGACTGTGATGGTATTACGCTACTAAAAGAGTGGGTTAATGAAAAATTCCTGACCAGCCCGGTTGTGATGATGTCTGGACACGGCACTATTGATACGGCGCTTGAGGCCACAAAAATAGGGGCATTTGATTTTCTAGAAAAGCCTATTACCCTTCAGAAGTTATTGAAGACGGTAAATGAGGCTTTAAAGCATGCAAACAATTTGCCAAAAATTGAAATTAATTTATTAAATATTGGCAAAAGTAATGTAATACAAGACCTTAAAAAAAGGCTTGATAAGTTAATTTCTGTAAAGACACCATTACTGCTTGTAGGGCCCCACGGCGGTTGTGCAAAAATTTGTGCCCAATATTTGCATCCTAAAAATCAACCTTGGATTGATGTAAAAGATTTTGAAATGATTTCTAATGCCCCTAGCGATCTGTTGGATCAACATAGAGGGGGTTCAATTTTTCTAAATGAAATTTCTCACCTCACTAAATCTCAACAAAAGGGATTCATTTTATTGCTTAGCAAAGCAGCGCATTATGATGTAAGAATTATCTGTGCAACTTCAAAATCTCTTACACAAAGTAAAGAGATTAGTTTCGATGAGCGAATCTTAAATGAACTACTTCCTTCGTCCTTACTTCTTCCTTCAATTAATGAGCATAAAGAAGATATTCCAGAACTAGCGTCGTCTATTCTGACGATGTATCTTTCAAAGTCAGATAAGTCTGAGTATAAAGTTTTTGATGTAGCGGCATTAAATCTTATGCGAACTATGAATTGGCAAGACGATATTGAGGAGCTTGAAAGTTTTGTGTTTAATTTAATGCAAACTAGCTTACTTGAAAAAATTACTGTAGAGGATGTTAAGCGAGTTTTACATCAATTTAATTTATTACATGATGAAAATAAGCCCACGAAAGAGCATAAAAAAAATAAAGACCAAGGCCTAGATAATATTTTTAGTAAGCCCCTAAAAGATGCACGCGATGAATTTGAAAAAATGTATTTCAAGCATCATCTCAATCAAGATAGCCAAAGTATGGCTAAACTTGCAGACGTTTCGGGCGTTGAGAGAACTCATCTTTATCGAAAGCTAAAACAGCTTGGTATTAAAGTGAAATAATTAAATTTCGATGATGACGGGTGTATGGTCTGAAGGCCGCTCAGATTTCCTTGGTTCTTTATCAATCGAAGTTAATGTTGTTTTACTTATAATTTTTTTGTTTGTTAATATGTGATCAATCCGCATGCCATCATTTCTTCTAAATCCAGCCATACGATAGTCCCACCAGCTATACTGGATTTCTTCTGGATTAGTTGCTCTAAAGCTATCTAACAACCCCAATGCAAGGATGCTCTGAAAAGCCTCCCTTTCTTTGGCACTCACTAGGACATTATCTTTCCATGCTTCTGGATCATGACAATCGATATCTTGAGGGGCAATATTAAAGTCGCCAGCAATAATAATGTCTGTAAAACTCAACATTTCATTTTTGAGCCAAGAGGTAAAGTGCTTTAACCAATCAAGTTTATAGTGATATTTATCTGATCCTACGGATTGACCATTAGGTACATACACACAAACAATCCTAATTTTTCCATGCTCAGTATTAATTGTGGCAGCAATAAGTCTCTTTTGTTCATCTTCAAAATTAGGGATATTGTGTTGAACCTCAAGCAGCTCGTATTTACTTATAATTGCAACGCCGTTATAAGTTTTTTGTCCGTTATGGATAGATTTATAGCCTAAAGCGCTAATTGCATCATGAGGAAATTTAATATTCTCTTGTTTTGTTTCTTGAAGTAGAAGGAGATCTGGCTGTGCTTTTTTGATCCAGTCTTCAACCTGACCTATTCTTACGGTAAGAGAATTTACGTTCCATGTAGCTAGCTTCATAAATGTTAAGCCATGCCACTATGTCTTAATAAAGCATCAACTGAAGGCTCTCTTCCGCGAAACGCAATAAAAGATTCCATAGCTGGCCTAGATCCACCTTTTGCTAGAACTTCATTTTGAAATTTTTGCCCCGCTATACTTGATAAGACACCTTCTTCCTCAAATAAACTAAAGGCATCAGAAGCTAAAACCTCAGCCCACTTATAACTGTAATAACCAGCTGCATATCCACCAGCAAAAATATGTGAAAAACTATTGGGGAAGCGGTTCCAAGAAGGCGGCCTTATAACAGCAATTTCATCTCGAATAGTTTCTAATAGCTCCAAAGGATTAATTTGATTTTGATCGTTATATTCAGTATGTAACCTTATATCAAATAATGAAAATTCAATTTGTCTTAAAGTTTGCATGCCTGATTGAAAATTTTTGGCCGCAATCATTTTTTTAAACAATACTTCAGGAAGCGGAGCTTTTGTGTCGACATGTTCAGTCATATGTTTTACAACATCCCATTCCCAGCAAAAATTTTCCATAAATTGACTAGGCAACTCAACAGCATCCCATTCAACGCCTTTGATACCCGAAATACTATAGTCATCTACTTTTGTGAGCATATGGTGAAGTCCGTGACCAAATTCATGAAAAAGTGTAATGACATCATCATGCGAAAATAATGCAGGCTTATTGTCTGAGGGGGATGAAAAATTACAAGTTAGAAAAGCGACAGGATATGAAGATTCAAAAGAATTTTTATATCGAGATATAGCCTCATCCATCCATGCCCCACCACGTTTATGATTACGAGCATATAAGTCAAAATAAAATTGCCCAATTAATTGATCATTTTCATTTTTTATTGAATAGAAACTCACATCTTTGTGCCAAGTGGGAGCGTCTGTTTTAACAATCTTTAATTTAAAAATAGTTTCAACAACTTTAAATAAACCTTTCAAGACGCGTGGCTCAGGAAAGTATTGCTTCACTTCATTTTCTGAGAAACTATATTTGGCTTGACGGAGCTTTTCAGATACATATCCAACATCCCAAGCTTCTAATTGATCTATCCCTAAAGACTGAGAAAAAGACTTGAGTTCTTCCATATCTTTTGCAGCAAAAGGTTTCGCCTTGTTAGCTAGGTCCATTAAGAAGTGATTAACCTCTTCGCTTGATTGAGCCATTTTTGTGACAAGTGACATTTCAGTAAAATGTTTAAAACCAAGTAATTTAGCTGACTCATAACGAAGTTGAAGTATTTCATTAATGAGTTCGGTATTATCAAGATTTGGGGAGGCAAGCTCAGACGCACGAGTAGCATAAGCACGATAGAGTTTCTCTCTTAGATTTCTATCTTCTGCATACTGCATGACTGGCAGGTAAGAAGGAAAATGTAAGGTAAATTTATACCCTTCTTTTTTATCTTCAATAGCTTCCGAATGGGCTTTATTAATATTTTCTTCAGGAATACCTTTAAGCTCATTTAAGTCAGATGTAAAAAAAGCAAATTGGTTAGTGGCATCTAAAATATTCTCTTCAAATTGAGTTGAGAGCTTTGCTAGCTTTTCTTGAATGACTTTAAAGCGGGCTTTATCTATGCTATTAAGTTCAGCGCCGCCGAGCTTGAATTCACGCAATACATTGTCGATGATGCGCTGTTGTGAACGTGAAAGCGACTTAAATTGGGCACCTTCTTTAAGGGACCGGTATTTCTTGTAAAGCAATTCATCTTGAGAAAGATTGGTATAAAACTCAGTTAACTTTATAAGATTATCGTTGTATGCCTTTCTTAACTCATCAGAGTTTACAACCGCATTAAGATGCTCTACTTGACCCCAGGCTCTTGAAATTTTCTCACTAATGATTTCAATAGGCTCTACAAAATTATCCCAGGTAATAAGATCATTTTTATCTTTTAATGATTTAATCAATGCATTGGCATCTTTAAGAATGCCTTCTATGGCTGGAGTTATATGATCGGCTTTGATTTGGTTAAAGAGGGGGAGACTTTCACGATATAAAATTGGATTGGACATAATAATTAAGAGTTAATGTTCTAGATTAGTTGATTGATTCTTTTTAATAAAGTTTCAATTTTATCTACTTCGTTTAAGTTAAGTAGTTTGTGAACAGACGCTTTCATATTTGTAATGTCACTACTCAGAACTTGCTGTTTAACCCTCAAGATATGAGAAGGATGCATTGAAAGTTGTTCAATACCCATACCAATAAGTAATTTAGTTAATTTGGGCTCGCCAGCCATTTCACCACAGATCGCAATCGACTTTTTATATTTATGCGCAGATTTAACTGTAAGCGCGATTAGTTTTAAAACGGCGGGATGAAGAGGGTTGTACAAATGAGAAACTGCATCGTCTGTTCGGTCAATTGCAAGCGCGTATTGAATTAAGTCATTCGTACCTATAGATAAAAAATCAAGTTCTTGAGCAAAAATATCAGCGCTAATTGCTGCCGCAGGTATTTCAATCATCCCACCAATAAGAATTTTTTCATTAAATTTTATTTTTTCTTTTCTTAAGCTTGCTTTAGCTCTTTCTAGGATAAGTTTAGTTTGGCGAAGCTCGCTTATACTGCTTAACATAGGGAAAAGTATTTTAATATTACCAAAGTGAGAGGCTCTCAAAATTGCACGAAGCTGTGTCATAAAGACTTTTGGTTCAGACAAGCATAACCGGATAGCTCTTAATCCTAGCGCAGGGTTTGGACTTACTTTCTTATTGTTTAAGGCTGTTTGTTTGTCAGCACCAGAATCTAATGTGCGAATAGTCACCGGTTTTTTACCCATAGCCTCAGCTACTTTTTTATAGGCTAAAAATTGTTCTTCTTCATCAGGCATATCTTGCCGGTTCATAAATAAAAACTCAGTTCTAAATAATCCAATACCTGTTGCTCCTGATGCATTGACCGAAACAATATCATTTGGAACCTCAATATTTGCGAACAGATGAATTGGAGATCCATCTTTTGTAATTGATTTTTTTGTTTTAATACGTTGCAACTTCTCTTGTTCATTCCCCCACAAGTCTTGAAGTTGTTTGTAGTATTTTTGAATGTCTAAACTTGGATTAACAATGACAATACCTTGTGTTCCATCAACAATGATTAAGTCGTTATCTCTTATCAGGGCCCTAGCATTTTGAAGGGCTACAATTGAGGGTATATTTAAGCTTCTAGATAAAATAGCAGTATGTGAAGTCACCCCCCCACCATCTGTAATAAAAGCTGCATATTTATGCTTCTTGAAGTGGAGGGCATCTGCCGGTGAAATGTCGTGGGCCACTAAGATTGTTAATTTTTCTTGATTTTTAACAGCGATTTGATTTGAATGACCCAAAAGTATTTTGATGACCCTTTCAACCACTTGAATAACGTCTTGTTTTCTCTCGCGAAGATACTGATCTTCAATTTGGTCGAATTGATTGACGACACTATCCATTTGTTTCTTGATTGCCCACTCTGCATTACACCGATCATTTTCAATGATTGCTCTGGGCATAGAGGATAATGATTTGTCACTTAAGATCATGATATGAGTATCAACAAATGCACCTAATTCACCAGGGGAATTAGCAGGTAGTTGAGATTTTATTTTATTTAGTTCAGCTTTGACTGATGTAATAGCATCATCAAATCTTTTTACTTCATTAGAAACATTTTTAATATCAATATCATATTGAACTACTTCAAGGAGAGCATTAGAAATGAGATGTGCTTTACCTATAGCTATGCCATTCGATACACCAATACCGTGAATGCTAAAGGAGGTCATTTGCGCTACTCCCCCTCTCCAAAATAGTCATTGATTAGTGCTGAAATAGAATCTAAAGCTTCTTTTTCATCTACACCTTCAGTACTAATTTTGATATCAGTACCTTGGCTTGCAGCTAGCATCATGATGCCCATAATACTTTTTGCGTTCACGGTTTTATCATTTTTTTCAATCCAAATATCGGATTCAAACTGATTGGCAACTTGAGTTAATTTTGCAGAGGCCCTTGCATGCAAGCCTAACTTATTAATAATTTTGATGCTAAGTACTAACATGATTGATTCGACTGGATATGAATAATGCCATCTATAGCACCTTGAATCGCTTTAGCAATGAGTGCGTCAAAAGATTCATGGCGGTAATTAATACTTCGAATAAGCATAGATAAATTAATGCCTGCGATGGCATCTACTTTACCAGGTTGGATTATTTTGGTAATGATATTACAGGGGGTGGCTCCAAAAATATCTGTTAGGATCAATACACCTTGGCCCTGGTCTAAACCTTTAATTTTTTCTGAAATATCGGAAAACATTTTTTCATGTGCACAATCATTTTCTATCATGAAAGCCTCTAGAAAGGCAGGCTTATCTCCTAAAATGTGGGTAGCACATTCAATAAGAGATTTACCAAGTTCGCCGTGCGTAATAAGAAGAATGCCAATCATAAGAGTCTCAGTGGTTAATATCTCTGTGTCGAATGATTACTTGAGATTTTGGGTTAGAGAAATGAGTGAATAATTTATTTGCAATATAGACAGAACGATGTTTACCACCAGTGCAACCAATAGCAATATGTAAGGAATGTCTTTGATCATTTTTGAAGGCAGTTAACCATTCGCTTACAAAGTGATTGATATCTTGATACATTTTATCAACCTCTTTATAGTTTTGAAAAAAATCTGCTACAGGCTTGTCTATACCGGTTAAATCTTTTAGATCTGATTCGTAATGAGGATTAGGTAAGCAGCGAACATCGAATATAAAGTCCGCATCAAGTGGAATGCCAAATTTATATCCAAAAGAGCTAAATTGCAAAGCGAGATGGTCTTCTTTCAGTTGAATTAATTCATTGAGTGTTTTTTTTAACGCATTCACTGACATATTGCTTGTATCGATTTTGTATCCAATCTCAGCTAGAGGGGCAAGCATTACTCGCTCTTTTTCAATAGTATCAGCGAGAGATAACTTTTCGTTTGCTAATGGGTGTCTTCGTCGAGTTTCCCCAAATCGTCTTACGATAGATTCAGTCGAAGATTCAAGATAAATAAGCCTTGTTTTAATAGATAAAGATTCAATTTCTTTAATGACATGAGGCAGTTTTTCAATATTGATACTCCTAATATCAACACTAATTGCAACTTTGTCTTGATGCTCATGATTAAGATGCTGAGAAATGTTGGATAAAAGTGTGACAGGTAAATTATCAATACAGTAAAAATCGTTATCTTCTAGCGCATTCAGCGCAATACTTTTACCTGAACCTGATAACCCTGAAATAATGATAACTTCCATAATTAGTGATCCAAACTTAATTGAAGCTTCATCTTTTTAGACAGGTCTTTTATTGCACTGGATCCTTTGCTTAATAAAGCGTAGTTTTTAACAGCTGTTTCAATGAGAAGACTGACATGCCTTGTTTGATTTACAGGTAATTCAATTTTAGGTATCGCAATATCAAACAGGTTAAAAGAACCTATATTCATTTCAAGCCTTGAATAAGGTATTTCATTTTGACACGGCTTTAATTCGATTACTAGAGAAAGCTTATTTCTTAAAGATATGCTTTTGGAGCCAAATAGTTTTTTAATATCAAGAACTCCTAAACCACGTACTTCAATTAGATTTCTTATAATGGATGGCGCTTCTCCTATGATATTAGTTTTATCTTTTTTATAAAATGCAACGCTATCATCTGAAATAAGTGCATGACCTTTGTGAATTAAATCAAGCGCAATTTCGCTTTTACCTATACCGGATTTGCCAATGATTAAAACACCCTTACCCTCAAGCCTAACAAAGACACCATGAATATGTGTAGTTGTTTTAGATGTTTTGGGCTTGAATAAGTGTAAGTTTAAAAAATTTGTTAGATACATTATTCAATTGGTTGATGTTTTAATCCACCTTCAATTCGATGATGGTCTTTATACACTTCTTTATATTTAATTACCTGGCGGTCTAATTTGCCAGAGAGTAAATCAATGGCGCTATACATACTTGCCCCTCTGCATTCAGCATGAATATCATTTTTTGGAAGATGAATGGTAGCTTCTACTATATGTTCCAATTTATTTACTGTGAGAGTGACTTTTGCATCAATCACATGATCAAAATGATGAAAAATTTTAGCTAATTTAGTTTGAATATATTCCTTTAATGACGGAGTAATTTCTAAATGGTGGCCAGTTAAATGAATATTCATAGCGTTTCCTTAAGGTTAAGTTTAAAAAGTCTTTCTAAGATTAGTTGGAGCTATATTTAATATTTCTCTATATTTAGCAACGGTTCTTCGAGCAATGTTTACACCTTGGTTTTTTAATAATAAAACAATTTCGTTATCTGAAAGAGGTTTTTTTGGGTTTTCTTGTTTAATCACTTCTTTAATTTTAGCCCTAATTGCACTAGATGCAAGATCGTTCCCTGAGCCGCCAACAATCGAACCACCAAAGAAAAATTTCAGCTCATAAATTCCACGAGGCGTATTAATATATTTGTTTGAGGTGACTCTAGAAATAGTAGATTCATGCAGACCAACTTCTTCAGCAATCTCCCTTAAAATAAGGGGTTTCATCATAGATTCGCCATGATCTAAAAAGTCTTTTTGATGTCTAATGATTGCTTCCGATACCTTAAGGATGGTGATAAAACGCTGTTGTATGTTCTTTACAATCCATTTGGCTTCTTGAATCTGGCTAGATAAATGATGAGAAAAGTCAGTTTGTGAGTTTTTTATTAAGTCACGATAAATATGATTTAAGCGCAGTTTTGGAATCGCCTGCTCATTAAGAGAGACCTGCCATTTATTCTTTATTTTTTTTACGTTAACCTCATGTTGAATAAAGTGGTGGCTTTCAATAGTAGAAAATATATTACCAGGTTTAGGATTTAGACTTTTAATGACTCTGTGAACTTCTCTTAAGGCTTCATCTTCGCAATTAAGTATTTTTTTAAGCCTAGTGAAATCACGTGTGGCTAATAAATTTAGATGATTTTTAACGACTTTGTTACAAAGCGCGTGGATAGTGTTTTCTTCTTTGTTTTCGAGTTGAAGTATTAAGCATTCGATGAGGTTTCTGGCGCCAATTCCGGGAGGCGCCTGTTTTTGAAGTAATTTTAATAAAGATTCAATTTCTTCAATTGTGACTTCATATTCTTCAGGAATGCTCCCAAGAAAATAGTCTAGAGGCTCGTCTAGATAACCATCCTCATTAATTGAATCGATGAGAAGGGAAATGATTACTTGATCCTTCTCACTGATTGGAATGAGATGAAAAATGTCTCCAAGATATTGTTTTAAAGTTTGCGGTGTAGGCTCTTGGTATTCTATTGAATCAATATAATTATCTTTCGTATATTCGTCATCCCAATTAATTTCGTGTTCATAAATGGGCTCTTGAATTTCTTGATCATTTGAAATTTCAAATGAATTTTCTTCCAGGGAGACTGGGACAGCGTCCTTATTTTCTTCTTCGTCCTCTTCTAGCATTTCTATCAAAGGATTTTGTTGAATTAAAATTTCAAGTTCTTGGTTAAGTTCTACAGAAGACATTTGCAAAAGCTTAATAGATTGCTGCAGCTGAGGTGTAAGCGATAAATGTTGAGACGCTTTAAATTGAAGATTTTGTTTCATCGCTTAAAAAGCGCTAATATAAGTAGTTACAGAGAAAAGTCTTTACCTAAGTAAACGTCTTTAACATTTTGATCGTTAGCAAGAGTCTTAGGTAAGCCAGATGCAAGAATTTTGCCTTGATTAACAATGTATGCACGATCACAAATGCCTAAGGTTTCACGAACATTGTGGTCTGTTATAAGAATGCCAATTTTTTGGCTGGCAAGATATTTGATAATTTTTTGAATATCAATCACTGCAATGGGATCAATTCCTGCAAAAGGTTCGTCTAGTAAAATAAAAGTAGGATCAGAAGCAAGACATCTAGCGATTTCAACACGACGTCGCTCGCCACCAGAAAGACTAATTGCAGCATTATTTCTAATATGGCTTATTCCTAGCTCCTGAAGAAGACCCTCAAGCCTTGCGTTCATTTTTTCACGGGTTAACTCTTGCAATTCTAAAATAGATAAAATATTTTCAGCTACCGTCATTTTTCTAAAAATAGAAGGTTCCTGAGGAAGATATGAAAGGCCTAATTTAGCGCGACTATGGATGGGCATTTTTGAAAGATTTGCACCATCAAGGGAGATACGACCACGATCGCTTTGAATTAGACCTACAATCATATAAAAACTTGTTGTTTTGCCTGCACCGTTTGGGCCAAGCAATCCAACAATTTCGCCACTTTTAATGGTTAAGGATACGTCCTGAACAACGGCTCTCTTTTTAAAAGTTTTTTTAAGATTTTCAATAACTAATTCACTCATAGCAATTCACTATTCCTGTGGTTTTTTCTTGGGTTGAATAATTGCACGCGTTCTGCCGCCGGGTACAGTTTCGCCTGCTTTATTTTTAGTATTCCCTGACATGGCTTTTGCAAATTCTGCATTTGCGTCATACATGATGTAGTCCCCATACACGACATCCTCACCCTTTTTAACCCATGCTTTACTATACAAATGAACTTTATCCATGCGCCCATCATATTCAATTCTTTGAGCGCTTCCTTCAATATATTCGTTTTTGCCCTCTCTTTTTTGCTTAAAACTTGTGGGGTTGCCAGTACTCGTACTATGTTGAAAACCTTGATTATCTTCTCGAATCGTAAGTTCATCAGCTTTAATAAGAAGGGTGCCTTGCGTCAAAATGACGTTACCAGTGTAAACACTTGTACTTTTTGAATCGTCTGATGTCATAGTGTCAGATTCAAGCTCAATAGGTTTGTCTCTGTCCGCTTTTTCTGCAAAGACATAAGAGGGATTGAAGCTTATGAGACATAAACATGCAAAAATAAGTTTTACTAACGATACTTTGAAAAAAGATAGGCGCATTATTTTTTTAGGTTCTTATTTTGAATAATAGGATGGGCGGTTATATTTGTTTTTTTGGCAGGCTTTTCATAATGCACACGCACTTTTTGTAACAATGTCATTATTCCATTTTTTTTATCATATCTCATACCAATAGCATTAACGACTGTTTTTGGCTCTTGGGTAATGCGAACAGGTTTTTTTGTAAAAGCTTGGTCTTTATTAGGCAATATAGTAATTTGATCTGTAAAAAGCTCCATTTTTGGTTTTATTTCAGTTTCAAAGCGAGCAATTTTTACATTATCAATAATTTGTACTTCTTCACCATCAGTTGAAACAAGGCCAACCCCTCCTTCAATCTGCGAGCTAGGTATATTATTTTTATATCTCATAAAAATAGGTTTTTTAAGTCGTGTAGTGTCATCTTGAGCAAAATGCGTCATCTCATTTGCAGATAAAATAAAACGGATAGAGCCATTTGATTCAGTTTGTATTGTTTTAAAGTTTGTTAAAAAATAGTCAGGACTATTGCTTAACTTATTTCCCTTTTTTTCATTTTCGTTTTCAACAGACACTTGAACCCAGTAAGAAATAAACGCTAAGATTGCAGCAAAGAAAATGGGGAATAAAACAGAGAACCGATTAATCATTTAAAGTAAGGCGCAATCATTGCATCATACGTACCTTGAGCTTTCATAATAAAATCACATGCCTCCCGCACAGCGCCATAACCAGCTATCTTTTCTGTTACTAAATGTGCAATTTTTTTCACTTCATCATGTCCAGCTGGAACAGAGATTGATAGGCCTGATTGCAACATTGGCGGTACATCTACAATATCGTCCCCCATAAATGCACATTCCTCTGGTTTAAATCCTGTTTTTTTAAGTAGGTCATGAAACGCTTCCTTTTTATCTGAGATGCCTTGATAAAAATAGTCTACTTCTAAATTTTCTGCACGAATAAGAACGCTATTAGAATTGCGACCAGTAATGATTGCAAGTTTAACCCCACTTTTCTTGAGTAAGCGCATACCCAAACCATCTTGAGTATTAAACATTTTGTATTCTTGACCATCATCTCCGATAAAAAGAGAGCCATCGGTCATAACGCCATCAACATCAAAAATCATAAGTTTAATTTTTTGCGCTCGCGCTTTAAGATTGGAGTCCATTAAATGACTTTCGCTTTAAAAAGATCGTGCATATTAAAAGCACCAATCAATTTATTTGCTCGATTTACGACGAGAACCCCATTAATTTTATTGAGCTCCATCAGGTTAATCGCATCAATAATGATTTGATCATCAAATATTGTTTTAGGAGTTTTATTCATAATATCTTTAATAGGCTGTTTTTCGTAATCCATTTTTTTCGAGAGCTGACGTCTTAAGTCGCCATCAGTAAACATACCAATAGGCTCAGATTGATTGTTAACGATTGCCGTAAAACCTAAACCTTTGAGAGATATTTCAAGTACCGCATCAGCAAGTAATGCATTTTCTTGAATCGAAGGAACTTTATCGCTTTTTCGCATAATGTCTCGCACTCGAATCACTTGCTTTTTACCTAAACTGCCGCCCGGATGTGAGCGAGCAAAATCTTCAGCAGAAAATGCTCTTTGATCAAGCACACAAATGGCTAATGCATCCCCTAAAGCAAGAGATGCAGTTGAGCTTGCTGTTGGAGAAAGACCAAAGGGGCAAGCCTCTTGAGATACTTGAGCGCTTAAATGAATTTCAGATTCTTTGGCGAGCTCAGAATCACTATTACCAGTGATTGAAATAATTTTTGCACCAATTCTTTTAATGACGGGAAGGATAGATAAAAGCTCATCACTTTTACCTGAATTTGATAAAAAAATGACTACATCGTTAGGGGTGATCATACCTAGATCGCCATGACTCGCTTCCGCCGGATGCATGAAGAAGCTCGGTGTACCCGTACTTGCAAAAGTAGAGGCTAATTTTCTTCCGATATGTCCTGATTTTCCCATGCCACTTACCACAACTCTACCGTCGCAATGTAAAATGAGTTGAACAGCGTTTACAAAATGATCGTCCAGCCTATTTGCTAGAGATGAGATTTCTTGTGCTTCAATTTCAAGCACTTGACGAGCACGTGCAAGAGTGTTTTTTGGCGATGTCTTAGTCATACCTATATTGTAGAGGGTAATAGATACTCGTGTAAAAGGGTTTATATGTGTCTTAAGCCTAAAAATTGTTGATTAATCTTGGATAAATGAATGTTTGACTCTCTACCCTTAGTTCTTATCTTACTGGTGAGCTCAGTTCTCTTAGTTGGGCTATTTCGATATTTGAAATTGCCGGCAATGATTGCTTATTTTGTTGTTGGTTTGATACTTGGCCCTCATCTAGTTGGCGTGCTTCCTGATTCAGAGTCTAGTCGACATTTTGCAGAGTTTGGCATCGTATTTTTGATGTTCAGTATCGGGCTCGAATTCAGCTTGCCTAAACTATACTCCATGAGAAATATCCTTTTTGGCCTAGGTGGAGCTCAAGTACTTATTACTTTATTTGCTTCTATCAGTGTTGCATGGTGGTTAGGACTTCACTTAAATTCAGCATTTGTCATTGGCAGTGCTTTTACTATGTCATCAACAGCCATTGTTTCAAAAATCTTAATGGAACGCGTTGACTTAAATTCAAGGCATGGTCGATTAGCGATTGGTATTTTGCTTTTTCAAGATATCGCTGTCATTCCTATTCTCATTCTAATTCCAGCACTTGGCGCATCATCAAGTGATATTGGTACCATATTTCTAATGGCACTTTTAAAAGCGATCTTTTTATTCGCCATGCTTTTTAAATTTGGCAGGCCTTTAATGAACTCTTGGTTTGCTGTGGTAGCTAACCAAAGGTCACGAGAACTTTTTATTATGAATGTGTTGATGATTACGCTTCTATTTTCATTTGCAACCAAAATGGCTGGACTATCTTATGGTATCGGGGCATTTATGGCAGGTATGCTCATCTCTGAGACACGCTATCGCTACCAGGTTGAATCAGATATTGCAGCGTTTAGAGATATTTTATTGGGATTATTCTTCATTAGTGTGGGGATGTTACTTAATCTTCATCAGATTGCATCAAATATCGGTTTTGTCATTTTAATTACTTTTGGGTTTATTTTATTTAAAGCCTTTGTAATTGCATTGCTTACTCGATTATTTAATTATGAAATTGGTGTAGGTATAAGAACAGGCCTTATTTTGGCGCAAGCAGGAGAATTTAGCTTTGTGATTTTAGCGCTCGCTCGAGAAGAGCATGTCATTGGTGCTCATGCGTTCCAAATTATTCTAGCTGCTTCATTATTCTCAATGATGTTAGCCCCATTTATTATTCAGTATAACGGCCGTATAGCTCGTTATCTATCGAAAAGCTACAACCGAAATAGTGCAGATACAGTTGAAGCGATTCAATCGGTAGGCCGAACTTTGAAAGATCATGTAATTTTATGTGGCTATGGTAGAAGCGGCCAATACCTCGGACGTTTTTTAAAGGAAGAAAATATTTCTTTTATTGCGATTGATATCGATCCTAGTCGTGTGAATGATGCATCAGCTGGAGGGGAGCATGTGATGTATGGCGATGCAAGCCGAAGAGTTGTTTTAGAAGCTGCAGGAATTAAAACGGCAAAGGCCCTCGTTGTCAGCTATAGAGATTTTAGAGCTTCTATGAAGCTACTTCATGTTATTCAAGATGCCTATAAAAATATACCTGTGATTGTGAGAACGCTTGATGATACTCATATGGATGAAATTAGAAACGCAGGAGCAAGCGAAGTCGTTCCAGAAATTTTAGAAGGTAGTTTAATGTTAGCGTCTCATGCGCTTGTTGTATTAGGAGTGCCATTAAACCGAGTTGTAAAGCGTATACGTTCATTTAGAGAAGAGCGTTATAAAATGTTTAGAGGTTATTTTGGTGGAATGTCAGATGCTGAAGCTGAAGTTACTGATCCACAATTGAGACTTCATGCAATTGAAATTAATGAAAAATCACATGTACTTTCATGGCAGCTTATTCAGATTCCATTTTCAATGTTTAATGTTGAACTTAAGTATTTAAGACGCCCTAATATGCTGGAAGATATTGAACCAAGAAACGATATTGTTTTGTCTTCCGGAGATGTGCTCGTTATATTAGGCAATGCAGACAAACTTAATGCATTAGAAAAATACATACTGACTGGCAAATAAAGCATGACAAAAAAAGTTGTTGTGATTGGTGGCGGTATTGTGGGGTGCATAACTTCATTTTTTCTTATTGAAAAAGGTTTCGACGTCAGTCTGGTTGATCAAAGCGCTATTGGTCAAGAAGCCTCATGGGCAGGGGCTGGTATTCTTTCACCATTATTACCTTGGCATTATCAAGATAGTGTTAATCAACTATGCTTCGGCAGTGCAGATTTTTATCGTCAACTTTCAAATACGTTAAAAAAAGATACCGGTATAGATCCAGAATGGACTGAGTCCGGGATGTTAATTTTTTCTGAGAAAGATGAGCGTCAGGCCATTGATTGGTGTCAAAAAAATCATACTGAAATTAAGCAGACAGAAGATAAATGCTTACTTCTTCCGCGAGTTGCTCAAATTAGAAATCCTCGTTTGTTAAAAGCCTTAAAAACATATTTAATGAATAATAATGTTGTGATGATAGAGAATCAAAAAGTAAGCCCCATGAGTGATTTAGGTGATTCCATTCGCCATCTTCAAACTGAAAAAGGCATTAAGCTAGAAGCTGACTATTATGTAGTTGCTTCAGGTGCCTGGAGTTCATTTGTTTTGAATGAAATTGACGCGCCCAAGATAAAACCTATCAGAGGACAGCTCATTCAGTACCCTGCAATACAAGAAAAATTACCCAACATTCTTTATAAAGATGATTTTTATCTAGTGCAAAGACAAGATGGTGTTGTTCTTGCTGGAAGCACCTCAGAAGACGTTGGTTTTAATAAAGGGATTACAGAATCTGCAAGGCATTCACTTCAAAACAAAGCTGAAGAATTGATGCCCATATTAAAAAAATATAATATTCAAAATCAATGGAGTGGATTAAGACCGGGTTCTGAAGGTAATGTCCCTATGATTGAGAAACATCCAAAGTACAATAATGTATACTTAAACATAGGACATTATCGTTACGGATTAACGATGGCTCCTAAGGCAGCAGCAATTGTTACTGATTTAATAACCTCAAATGGATAAGCACTATGCGCTTGAATATTCTTATAACTTTTTTTCTTTTTTTAATAAGTCATACAGCTATGGCAATTGAAGAGCCAGCATATGTGAGCATTGAAAAAAAAGATACTTTTGAAATTAGGGAGTATCAGCCCAAATTAATTGCACAAGTTTTAGTCAATGGCACATTTGATAACGCCTCTAGTAAAGGATTTCGTTTATTAGCTGATTTTATTTTTGGAAACAACAAGACCAATGATGGGGCAAAAAAGATTGAAATGACAGCTCCGGTAGTCAGTCGTGATGCTTCGGAAAAAATTGAAATGACTGCGCCGGTTTTGTCAGAAGAAGTTGAAAAAGGTTGGTATATTAGTTTCAATATGCCCAAGCAATTTACCAAAGAAACGCTTCCTATTCCAAATAATTCAGAAGTAAAAATTATAGAGATGCCTGCAGAAAAATATGCTGTGATTACATTTTCAGGTTTAGTGCGTGAAAAGAAATACACTGAAATGTTAAATCTACTTCATATAGAAATGAAGACTAGAAATTTAGAACCAAAAGGTCCAGTAATACTTGCACGTTATAACCCACCTTGGACATTGCCGTTCTTGAGAAGAAATGAATTGATGTTTAGATTTGAATAGTTAATTATATTGACTGTTCGATATAGTAATGTTTGCTTTACCAATCCTGAAGATTATTAAGATATTTGCGTCTATTGGGACAGAAAAAGGACAGCGCTATTATCTCTTTGCTTTAATGCCCTTCTTAGGTTTAGCCTCAACCTCTCGTTTATAAAGTCCAGAGCGTCCTCCAGACTTTTCCACTAAGTGGATATTTGAAATTACCATCGTACGGTCTACTGCTTTCACCATATCATAAATAGTGAGAAGGGCGATGCTGACCGCTGAGAGGGCTTCCATTTCAAGACCTGTTTGTGCAAAGCACTCACAAGATGATTGACAAGTAATAGTATTATTTTTTTTATTAATAATAAAATTGATATCAATCTTAGTGAGGCTTATAGAGTGACAAAGTGGAATGAGTTCCCAAGTTTTTTTTGCCGCTTGAATACCAGCAATTCTAGCTGTATTTAGAACATCGCCTTTTTTAATCAAATTATTTTGAATTAGTTTTAAGGTGTCTTTATTTAATTGAATTGAACCTTCAGCGGTGGCTTTTCTATGGGAGATAGCTTTATCGGTAATATCGACAAGCTGTGCATCCCCTTTTTGATTTATATGGGTTAGTTTTTTCATAAATTTAATTAGCCTGCCTTCACAAACTTAGATGTAAGTGATTATTAATCTAGGTATCATACCAATGATGAAATTTAAAATTACATTGATAGCGAGTTTTTTTTGTTGCTTATCCACCTTTGCTGATGAATTACCTGATTTAGGCGACTCATCTCAACTCATTATATCTGCAAAAGAAGAGCAAGCTATTGCAAGAGAGATTTTGAAGGAAGTCGCAGTTAGTCCTGAAATTGTTCAAGATGTTGAGGTTATCGATTATCTAAAAAATTTAGGCGATAGATTGGTTGCATATAGCCCTAATAAAAGACAGCAGTTTAATTTTTTTGTTGTTAATGAATCCTCAATTAATGCATTTGCAATGATCGGAGGCGTAATTGGGGTGCATACAGGACTTATTCTAGCTTCCAATAATGAATCAGAGGTTGCGAGTGTACTAGGCCATGAAATTGCTCACGTGACGCAGAGACATCTGCCACGAATGATTGCTCAGCAGAAGAACGATTCAATTAGAACTGTTTTGGGGATTGCTCTAGCACTTCTTGTGGCAAGAGCTAATCCTCAGTTATCAGCAGGAACTATGACAGCTGCTTCAGCTATGGGCGTTCAAAAACAATTAGATTATACAAGAGACCATGAAAAAGAAGCGGACCGAGTAGGTTTTCAGATTTTGACAGATGCGGGTTTCGATGGCCGATCAATGGTTTCATTTTTTAATACCCTTCAAAGAGGCTCTCGCTTTTCAGAAGGGGCAGCACCTAGCTTCTTAAGAACACACCCCATCACAGCTGATCGTATTAGCGATATTTCAAACAGAGTTAAGGAAAGTCGTTATAAACAAATACCTGACAATCCTGACTTTATGTTTATCAAATCAAAATTGAGAGCAATGAATAGTACGCCTCAATCTGCAGTGGAAACATTTGAGGGCAGCCTCAAAGATAAGCGTTATATAAATGAAGGTGCTGAGCGATATGGTCTTGCAATAGCCTATATGAGAAAAAATGATTTTATAAAAGCACGACAAGAGATTGATTGGTTAAAAGTAAATGTTAAAAAAAACGCTCTTATAGAAACGCTCGTATGTAAATTTGAAGTATCCACAAATCAACCAATACAGGCGCTCAATCTTTATTTAAAAGCCCTTAATATTTACCCTAATTATCGAGCTTTAATTTACGGATTAGCAGAGCATTATCTAATGACCAGTGAGCCAGAAAAGGCTATTAAACTTATTAACGACAAATTAAATATTTATCCAGATGATAGTTATTTTTATGAATTACTTTCTAAAGCATATGCAAAAGAAGGTAAGGAGCTTTTGCAATACCAAGCTCAATCAGAAGCTTATTATCGTAAATTTAATTTGCCTAGAGCAATAGAGCAGATGGAGTTTGCTGTTAAATCTAAAGATGGTAATTTTTATCAAAAATCGATTGTGGAATCTCGTTTGAAACAGTTGAAATTTGAGAATAGTCTCGAAGATATCAAAGATAAAAAATAAAAAACACATTTTCTAACGCTACCTAGCTTAGTATTCGATGCTTTATTATGATAAGTAATATTTATCATAAATATAATAACAATTGATTATACATATTAAAGTGACTTACCTATAATGATCCTTTTTTAACCAACCAAAGAAGGAAAAGATGATGTCTTCATTAGTTAATACTGAAGTAAAACCGTTCAAAGCAACAGCGTTTCACAATGGCAAGTTTATTGATGTTACAGAAGCAAATCTTAAGGGTAAGTGGTCAGTGGTGATTTTTATGCCAGCGGCTTTTACTTTTAACTGCCCAACAGAAGTTGAAGATGCTGCTGATCACTATGCAGAATTTCAAAAAGTAGGTGCAGAAGTTTATATCGTAACAACAGACACGCATTTTTCCCATAAAGTTTGGCATGAAACATCGCCGGCAGTAAGTAAAGCTAAGTTCCCGTTAATAGGTGATCCTACTCATCAATTAACACGTGCTTTTGAAGTGCATATTGATGAAGAAGGCCTAGCTTTACGTGGCACTTTTATTATCAATCCAAAGGGCGAAATTAAAACCATGGAAGTGCATGACAATGCGATAGCTCGTGATGTTAAAGAAACATTACGTAAGCTCAAAGCCGCACAATATGTGGCTAATAATCCAGGCCAAGTATGTCCAGCTAAATGGCAAGAAGGCGCTAAAACAATAGCTCCATCACTCGATCTCGTAGGTAAGATCTAACTACAAAATATGAATCCCAGGCCATAAAAGCCTGGGTATTTCATAAACACTTTTAGGTAAATCAATGGCGCTAGATATAACAATTAAAAATCAATTACAAGATTACATGGCTAGACTTGTCTATCCAATTAAGCTTCTGGCAAATGTTGACGTGGCCGCTTCATCTCAAGAGATGTTAGAGATGTTAGAGGAAGTTGCTTCTTTGTCTGAAAAAATAACTTTAAATAGGGAAATAGATACTTCTAAAAGAATTCCATCTTTTGAGGTTAATCGAGATACGGATACTACGGGTATTACATTTGCAGGCATTCCCTCAGGACACGAATTTACCTCATTTGTATTAGCCTTACTTCAGGCTGGAGGACATCCAATAAAGATAGATGCTGAAAAAATAGAGCAAATTAAGAACATTCAAGGTAAGTTCCATTTTGAAACTTATATTTCATTGACTTGCCATAATTGTCCTGATGTTGTGCAGGCGTTAAATGCAATGTCTATTATCAATCCTAATATTTCTCACGTCATGATTGATGGTGCATTATTTCAAAAAGAAGTAGAAGAAAAACAAATTATGGCTGTACCCACTATCTTTCTTAATGGCCAATCTTTTGGTCAAGGAAGAATGGAGCTTGATGAGATTGTAAACAAGATCGACGCAAGCGCTAGCTTAAAAGAAGCTGAAAAAATTTCTAAAAAAGAAACTTACGATATTTTAATTATCGGTGGCGGCCCAGCAGGCTCGTCGGCAGCTATATATAGCGCGCGAAAAGGCATACGAACAGGCATTGTGGCTGAGCGCTTTGGTGGTCAAGTTATGGATACTTTAGGCATAGAAAATTTTATCTCAGTGAAAGCCACAGAAGGACCAAAGTTAGTCACAGCTCTTGAAGAGCATGTAAAGGAATATGAAGTTGATATTATGAATTTACAACGCGCAAAGAGTATTCAAAAAAACGATGAAAATGCTTTGTTTGAAGTAGAGTTAGAAAATGGGGGAAAGCTTAAAAGCAAATCAGTCATTGTTGCAACAGGAGCAAGATGGAAGGAATTAAATATTCCTGGCGAAAAAGAATTCAAAGGTAAGGGCGTAGCTTATTGCCCACATTGTGATGGACCTTTATTTAAAGGAAAGCATGTTGCAGTAATAGGCGGAGGAAACTCTGGTGTTGAGGCTGCTATTGATCTTGCAAATATTGTAGGCCATGTCACGCTTTTTGAATTTGCCCCAGAACTTAAAGCTGACGATATCTTACAAAAGAGACTCTATAGCTTGTCAAATGTAGATGTCGTATTAAATGCACAAACAGTAGAAGTGCTTGGCGCTGACAAAGTGAATAGTATGATTTACCTTGATCGAAAAACCAACGAAAAGAAAACGATTTCGCTTGAGGGTATTTTTATTCAAATTGGATTATTACCAAACACTGATTTTGTAAAAAACACTGTAGATCTCTCCAAGTTTGGGGAAATTATTATTGACGGCCATGGCCAATCTTCGTTGCCAGGGCTATTTGCAGCTGGTGATGTCACTACTGTGCCTTATAAGCAAATTATTATTGCCTTGGGCGAGGGCGCTAAGGCCTCTCTAGGAGCTTTTGACTACCTGATTCGCCAATAAATTAAATTTTATTGGCTGCAATAATTTCTTTAAGTAGTGGCAGCGTAATAGGCCTTTTGTAGCTTAAAGACCATTGATCTAAATCTTCCAAAATAGAAAATAAATTGGGCATATCTCTTTTTAGATACTTTAAGCAATAGTCAATAATATCCATATTTAGTTTCATGCCTCTTTCATCAGCGTGCTTAAGAAGGGCTAACTTTTTTTCTTCATCTGAAAGAGCTATGACTTCGTAAGTCACGCCCCAAGCAAGTCTTGTTGCTAAATCATCCCTTAATTTCATCTGGAGCGGAGAATAAAGACCTGTCACCAGCATATTCTGATGAGATTCTTTGCATCGATTATATGTGTTGAATAATTCGATTTGACCTAAGTCATCAAGTAAATGAACGTCATCGTGAATGATAAATCCATGATCATAAGCAATATGAGCTAAATGCGATTTGCCTGATCCTTCGTTACCCCAAAGATATATGAATTGAATAGGCAAGTTATGAGAGATGATTTGCTTTAACGTATGAGTTACCTCGATATTGTGACCAACTACAAAATTTTCAAAAGATTGTTTTGGGGTTGGAGATAGGGCTAATAGCATCTGTTTCATATCTATGGGGGAAAGCTTAATTTAGGTAAAGATAGGCTTAATTATGCACATCTTTAAAATATATTTCGGTTAAAATTTCAATTATAACGACTAACCTAAATGTTTAATGAAAGAGAGTTAATCTTTTGAATAAAGATGACACAAGAAAAGATAGTCAATCCATCACCTATAAAGATGCAGGCGTAGACATTGAAGCTGGAGATGCACTTGTTGAAAAAATTAAGCCTTTTGCAAAAAAAACTATGCGAGCAGAGGTTTTGGGGGGTATTGGAGGTTTTGGGTCTTTATTTGAGGTACCTAAAAAATATAAAGAACCCGTTCTTGTTTCAGGTACAGACGGAGTAGGCACAAAACTTAAATTAGCTTTCGAATTAAATAAACATGACACGGTAGGCATTGATTTGGTTGCCATGAGCGTCAACGACATATTAGTTCAGGGGGCTGAGCCTTTATTCTTCCTTGATTATTTTGCATGTGGAAAACTAGACGTAGATATAGCATCTCAAGTTATAAAAGGTATTGCGGAGGGGTGCGTCCAATCAGGATGCGCTCTCGTAGGCGGAGAAACGGCAGAGATGCCAGGTATGTACCCTGAAGGTGAGTACGATTTAGCTGGATTTGCAGTTGGAGTTGTAGAAAAAAGCGAAATCATTAATGGTAAAACAATTCAATCTGGCGACGCCGTCATTGGACTTGCTTCTAGTGGAGCCCATTCAAATGGGTATTCTTTGATTAGAAAAATTATCAGCAATGAAAAAGCTGATTTCCTAGGACCTTTTGATGGAAAAACTCTAAAAGATATAGTCATGGAGCCCACTAAGCTCTACGTAAAATCTATTCTCAAGCTTAAAGAAACAATCAAAATTAAAGGTATGGCGCATATCACGGGGGGCGGTATTACAGAAAATATTCCGCGCATTTTAGAGCCAAATTTAATGGCAGAAATTCAATCTTCAAGCTGGCCACTGCCAAAACTTTTTCAATGGTTACAAGATAAAGGTAACATCTCTAATTCAGAGCTTTATCGAACATTTAATTGTGGCATTGGTATGGCTATCGTGATTGATAAAAAAGATGTTGCAAATGCAAAGCGAATCTTACAAGAATCAAACGAAACTATTTATGAGATAGGTATCATTAGAAAACGTGAAGCTAATGAACATCCTACTATGGTGATTTAAACTAAATATGAAAAGATCATTGCCATTCAAACAATGGCTCATATTTTTCTTATTTTTGTTTAGTTCGTTAGCTTATTCAAAAGAACTCCCCAGTATTTTAGAGTTGAAATACGAGCTCACCCAGAATGGAGAATTATTAGGCGCAGTCATTGAAAGATTCTTGATCGATGAGAAGGGAAAGTATCATATTGAAAGCTCTACTAAAGGCATTGGACTCTATGCTTTATTCGGAGATCGTGTTTTGACGAGTGAAGGAAGCATCACTTCTGAAGGTTTGAAGCCAAAGCACTTTGAGCTTCACCAGGGAAGGAATGCGAGCAAAGATGCAATTGTTGATTTTGATTGGGATAATCAAATATTAATAACTCGTTATAAGGGTAATGAAACAAAAGAAAACATAGAAAATAAAACCCAAGATTTAATTAGTTATTTATATCAATTTAATTATGAGAATTTTGATGAATCTATGATTGAATTTGCAGCGGCTACAGGAAAAAAATATAAAAAATATCAATTTAAAATTACAGATAAAAAAGTAGCACTTTCATCAGCTGATATGAATTTTGAGACTTATTTAGTTCAAAGTTTGGCTGAAAAAGATGGAAAGCCGGAAACTCAAATATGGCTTAATAATAAGCTTTATAAACTGCCTATTCGAATTCGTTACCAAGAAAAAAATGGTGCAACACTCGAGCAAAATTTGGTACAGACAAATATAGATCTCAATGGACTTTAATCGCATAAAAAAATTACTGAAAAGTAACCATGTAAAATTCTTGTTAGCTGTTTTTTTTTCCATCTTAATTCATCTTTTCTTATTGGGGGGTATTGATGTATACAACCCATTCTTTTTAAAAAATTCTGATAGCCTTAATATTATTAT
>Ga0194035_1000161_pt1 | contig 39718 bp, 30 predicted proteins | sample JunL2320m_MetaG_FD_148680 | JGI IMG/M metagenome (GOLD analysis project Ga0194035, IMG submission 148680) | Anoxic zone freshwater microbial communities from boreal shield lake in IISD Experimental Lakes Area, Ontario, Canada - Jun2016-L239-20m | ecosystem: Environmental > Aquatic > Freshwater >...
CGAGTCGCTGGAGCGCCGCTCCCGCCAAGCCGAGCAGAAGATCGCCCAGGCCGAAGCCGCCGCGATCAAGGACGTGCGCAACGTCGCAACCGACCTCGCCATCGCCGCATCCCACCACCTTGCCGCGGAAGCGGCCAGGGGCTCCAAAGGCGCGGAGCTCATCTCGCAGTCGATCGGCGCGGTGAAGAACCGGCTGAATTGAGGGTTTCTCAGAACGGATCGAAGAGCCCGGCCGAGAGCCCGGGCTTTTTTATTTGTCGTCCGCCCCCACTCTCACCCGTCACCCCGGCGAAAGCCGGGGCCCAGTTTTGGGCATCGGCCACGCGGACAGCTGGTTCCCGGCCTTCGCCGGGAGGACGGCAATGCGGGGTGGGAAAGCGGCGGCGGAACTCACCTCAGGCGAGGCAGCACTTCTTGAATTTCTTGCCGGAACCGCAGGGGCACGGATCGTTTCGTCCCACGTGGCGGTTGGGGTTATAGGCGATGTCCGCCAAGTCCCACGGAAAGGCTGAGCCGCCGGCGCCGGACGCTTTGGCGCTGTTCTCTCTGATGTAGGCTTCCGAATAGCGATACCAGCGCGAGACGTCTTCGATGGCGTCGATCCGATGCGGATGGATGAAGCACCTGCCATACCAGCCGTCATCCGAGAGATCTCTTGGCCGGCCCTGATCGATGGCGTCGAAATCGTCCAGCGCGTAAATCGCTTCACGGCGCGGGACCGCGGCAATCACCGCGCGGGCTTCCGGCAGCCAATCGCCAACGCCCAGCATGGCGACGGCGGCGGCCCACTCGTTCGTCACCACCATGTGTGCGCCGGGTTCGAGCTGCGGCTTAATGCTGCCAATGAGGGCGATGGCGTCCTGCCGCTGTTCCGGCCGGTCAATGCCGATGCGCACGACGGCGGAGATCGCCTGGCTGCGCGCGAAGCTATAGGCTTTGGGATCGAGAATGATGTCGCGCAGCGGCGTCAGGTCGCTGTCCGCCACGTTTGTCAGCACGCGGTTTCCGATCTCCGTCAGGCAATCGCCCAGCAGCCCTTCCAAAACCTCCTCATCGAGGCGCAGAAATGCCGCGATCGGGCGGTAGCTGCGCGAGTCGCCCCACTGACCGAGAATCTCTAGCATCAGGCCATAGGCGTCGCGATAGGGCAGGCCCTCATAAGGCGTCTGCGCGGCCTGTTTGAATGCCTGCAGAAACACCGGCAACATCGCTTCCCGGTCGGCAAGCGCCGCCTGAATGGCTGCAAGCGGCGCGGTCCTGCTTGTTTGAAGGTCTTCCAGGACTTGGTTCGGCGTCATGGCCCCCGAATCCTTATCGGAGAAAGAGATTAGCGCAAACACTTCCGCGCAGAAACGGGTTTGCGTTCGGCGTCAACACCTCCTTCTGTCACCCCCGTGAAGGCTCGGCCCCGCTTCAGGCCTCCGCCAATCGGAAAGCGGGGTCCCGGCTTTCGCCGGGATGCCGGGCCTTTGCGCTACTCCGCCGCCTCCATGTAATTCGCCATGGGCGGGCAGGTGCAGACGAGGTTGCGGTCGCCGAACACGTTGTCGACGCGGGCCACCGGCGGCCAGTACTTGTCGTTGGGATAGCCCTTCAGCGGGAAGAAGGCCTTCTCCTTCGAGTAGGGGTGCTTCCAATCGCCCAGCAGCAGGCGGTGGGTGTGGGGCGCGTTCTTCAGCACGTTGTCGAGCCTGTCGGCTCTTCCCTCCTCCACCTCGGCGATCTCCTTCCTGATCTCGATCATCGCGTCGCAGAACCGGTCGAGCTCACGCTTGGATTCCGATTCCGTCGGCTCGATCATCAACGTGTCGGGGACGGGGAAGGACATGGTGGGCGCGTGGAAGCCATAGTCGACGAGGCGCTTGGCCACGTCTTCAACCGAAAGCCCCGTGCGCTCCTTCAGCCAGCGCAGGTCGATGATGCACTCATGCGCCACGAAGCCGCCGGGCCCCTTGTAGAGCACCGGGAAATGTGGATCGAGGCGCTTGGCCATGTAGTTGGCGTTGAGGATGGCCATCATCGTCGCCTTCTTCAGTCCCTCGCCGCCCATCATGGCGATATAGGTCCATGAGATCGGCAGGATCGAGGCCGAGCCCCAGGGGGCGGCCGAGACGGCACCCTGGCTCTGGTCCTTGCCCGCTGCGGGGTTCACACCCGTGACGACGCCATGGCCCGGCAGGAAGGGCGCCAGATGCGCCTTGACGCCGATCGGGCCAACGCCCGGCCCGCCGCCGCCATGCGGGATGCAGAAGGTCTTGTGCAGGTTCATGTGGCAGACGTCCGCGCCCAATTCAGCTGGCCTGACGAGGCCCACCTGCGCATTGAGGTTGGCGCCGTCGAGATAGACCTGCCCGCCATTGGCGTGCACCGTGTCGCAGATCTCCTTGATCGCCGTCTCGAACACGCCATGCGTGGACGGATAGGTGATCATGAGGGCCGCCAGATGGTCCTTGTGCTCGGTCGCCTTCTTCTTGAGGTCAGCCACGTCGACGTTGCCATGCTCGTCGCAGGCCACGACCACCACCTTCATGCCCGCCATGACGGCGGAAGCCGGATTGGTGCCATGCGCCGAGACGGGGATCAGGCACACGTCGCGCTGCGTATCACCCGCTGAGTCATGATAGCCGCGAATGGCGAGGAGGCCCGCATATTCGCCCTGGCTGCCGGCATTGGGCTGCAGCGACACGGCATCGAAGCCGGTGATCTCCGCCAGCATCTCCTCCAGCTCCTCGAAGAGCTGCTGGTAGCCCTGCGCCTGTTCCAGCGGTGCAAAGGGATGCAGCATCGAGAAGCTGCGCCAGGTGACGGGGATCATCTCCGTCGTGGCGTTGAGCTTCATGGTGCAGGAGCCGAGCGGAATCATCGCCTGGTCCAGCGCCACGTCCTTCACCTGCAGATGCCGCAGATAGCGCAGCATTTCGGTTTCCGAATGATACATCGAGAAAACGGGATGCGTGAGATAGCTCGAGGTGCGGCGCAGCGCCTCCGGGATCGTCTCCTTCACCCTGGCGTCGACCTCGTCGATCGAGATGCGCTCAAGCGCGTCGGTCTTGAATACGGTCAGGAGGCGTTCGAGTTCCTGCCGGCGGATCGACTGGTCGAACGAGATGCCGAGATGATCGGCATCGACGAAGCGCAGGTTGATGCGCTGTTCCTTGGCCTTGGCCCACAGCGCGTGGGCGCGGCCCGGCGCGTGGATCGTCACCGTGTCGAAGAAGCTCTTCGTCGTCACCTCATAGCCGAAGCCCGTCACCGCGGCGGCGAAAATCTCCGCCATGCGGTGGGTGCGTTCGGCCATTTTCCTTATGCCCTTGGGCCCGTTATAGACGGCGAACATGGCGGCGATGACCGCCAGCAGCACCTGCGCGGTGCAGATGTTGCTGGTCGCCTTCTCGCGGCGGATATGCTGCTCGCGCGTCTGCAGCGCCATGCGCAGCGCGCGGTGGCCCTCGGCATCGACCGAGACGCCGATGACGCGGCCCGGCATGGCGCGCTTGTATTCATCCTTGGTGGCGAAGAAGGCGGCATGTGGGCCGCCATAGCCCATGGGCACGCCGAAGCGCTGGGCGGAGCCGATGGCGATGTCCGCCCCAAGCTCGCCCGGCGGCGTGAGCAGCGCCAGCGCCAGCAGGTCGGTGGCCATGATGGCCAGCGCGCCGGCACCATGGAGCTTCGAGATCACGCCGCGCCAGTCGCGCACCTCGCCGGAGGAACCCGGATAGGAGAGCAGTGCCGCGAAGACTGTCTCCGGCTTCAGGTCCTTCATCGGGTCACCGATGATGACGTCATAGCCGAAGGCGCGCGCGCGGGTCTCGATCACGCCGATGGTCTGCGGGTGCGTGTCATGATCTATGAAGAAGGCATTGGCGGTGGTCTTCACCGCGCGCTTGGCCATGCTCATGGCCTCTGCCGCGGCGGTGCTCTCATCCAAGAGCGAGGCATTGGCGATCTCGAGGCCGGTCATGTCGATGATCATCTGCTGGAAGTTCAACAGTGCTTCGAGGCGGCCCTGGCTCACCTCCGCCTGGTAGGGCGTATAGGCGGTGTACCAGCCGGGGTTCTCCAGCACGTTGCGCAGGATGACCTTGGGCGTGACGGTGCCGTAGTAGCCCATGCCGATCATCGAGACGAAGACGTCGTTCCGCTCCGCCATGGCACGGAGATAGGACAGCGCCGTGCGCTCCGGCATGGCCTTCTTGAGTTCGAGGGGCCGCTTGGTGCGGATATTCTCCGGCACCACCTGGGCGATGAAGTCATCGAGCGATGTGGCGCCGAGGCTCTTCAGCATCTCGGCGGTGTCGGTGGAGTCGGGCCCGATGTGGCGGGCAATGAAGTTCGCGCCGGGTTCAAGCTCGGCGAATGTGGGGCGGGTGGCCATGATCTTATCCGTTCACCAGCTTGTCATAGGCGGGTTTGTCCATCAGCTCGTCGAGTTCGGCCGGGTTCGAGAGCTTCACCTTCATGAACCATGCGCCGCTCTCGGCATCGCGGTTGACGAGCGCCGGATCGCCTTCGAGTTCCTTGTTCACTTCGACGACCTCGCCCGAGACGGGCACATAGACCTCGCTCGCGGCCTTGACGCTTTCGACGACGGCGGCCTGCTCATGTGCGGCGACCTTCTTGCCGATCGCCGGAAGCTCGATGAAGACCACGTCACCCAGCTGCTCCTGGGCGTGGTTGGTGATGCCGATGGTGGCGATGCCGTTCTCGACGATCACCCACTCATGGTCCTTGCTGTACTTGGCAGTCATGTGGAGAGGCTCCTAGCGTTTGAAGCGGTTGGGAATGAAGGGAAGGGTGACGATTTCGGCGGGCAAGGGTTGCCCGCGCACGATGAGATTGATTTTCGTACCCGGTGCGGCGCTTGCGGTGTCGACATAGCCCATGGCAACGGGGCCGCCGACTGAGGGACCGAAGCCGCCGGAGGTGATCTTTCCGATCTCGCGGCCGGCAGCATCGGTGACAACCGTGCCATCACGCGCCGGAGCGCGGCCCTCGGGCTTGATGCCGACGCGCTTTCGCGCCGCGCCTTCAGCGAGTTCCTTCTGCACGCGGGCTGCACCGATGAAGCCGCCTTCGGTTCTCCGGCGCTTCTGGATCGACCACACGAGATCGGCCTCGACCGGCGAGATCGCCTCGTCGAGCTCATGGCCATAAAGGCAGAGCCCGCCTTCGAGGCGCAGCGAATCGCGCGCGCCCAGCCCCACCGGCTTCACCAGCGGGTCTGACAGCAGAAGATCCCACAGCTTCGAAGCATCGGCGCTGGACACCGAGATTTCGAAGCCGTCCTCGCCGGTGTAGCCCGAGCGCGAGACCCGGGCACTGATGCCGCCGATCTCGACGTCAGCGTAATGCATGAAGGCAATGTCCTTCACCGCGGGCGCCAGCTTCGCCAGCGCCTCCTCGCCCTTGGGGCCCTGCAGCGCGACAAGCGAGAGATCGTCACGCCGTGTGAGCTTCACGCCCTCGGCCAAATGCTTCTGCATCCAGCCGTAGTCATGTTCCTTGCGGCCGGCATTGACGACCACGTAGAGCGTTCCGTCCTTCACGTGGCGGGTGATCATCAGGTCATCCAGCGTGCCGCCCTCTTCGTTGAGGAACTGCGAATAGCGCTGCTGGTGGGGCTTCAGGCTCAGCACATCGGCGGGGACGAGCGCCTCCATGGCTTTTGCCACCGTCTCGAAGTCAGCGCCTTCAAGAAGGCACTGGCCCATGTGGGAGACATCGAAGAGGCCTGCGCTCTGGCGCGTCCAGTTGTGCTCGGCGATGATGCCTGCGGGGTATTGCACCGGCATGTCATAGCCTGCGAAGGGCACCATGCGGGCGCCCAGCTTCACGTGGTTCTCGTAAAGGGAAGTTCGGTGGGGAGCGCTGTCGCTCATCTCAATCGCGTCTCCGGACAAAGCGTGGCCAGACCCGGCGAAGCCGGATCTGCCCCCTCTGTACGAGACCTGAGAGATTTCACATCCGGGATGCGGATGCTTGCTCCTTCGGTGAGCGGGAACTGTCACAGACCCGCTACTCTCCAGAGTTCGACCTTACGCCCTGCCGGTCCTTTTGCCTGAGAGTTTCCGGGGCGGTTGCTCCTTCGGCGCCGGTTTGACCCGGTCTCTTCCGCACAGGGCGCTGTGCTGAACGGGGCGAGAGTAGGCCGATGGTCATTCAAGTCAAGCGCGCCTGACGTCAGAGCTGCTCTGTGGAAAATACACCGGGGAGCGATACTTCCAGCAGTTCAAGATCACCCGAGGCTGCGGAATAGCGGGTCTTGAACCCGGGCGGGATAGCGAAGGCATCACCCGTCGACAGTGTAAACGGTTCCATGCCCTCGCCCTCCAGAACCATGGTGCCCTTCATCACGAAGGTGAACAGGATGTCACCGTGGTGCACCGTCCAGCGCTTTTCCTGACCATCGGGCTTGGCCACCATGACGGAGGCCACCCCCTTGGTGTTGGCGTTGATGGTCGTATCCCGCGCCACGAAGCCGGGCAAGCGGAAGGGGCGGAATTCGCCCGTCGTGCCGACATTGTGGACGAAGCGCTGGCCCTGCCATTCGCGCTCTGGCCTGAGCTGTGACGTCGGCAGTGTGAGGACGTGGTCGATCTCGGTCACATGCTCGGCGGGAACGCCGATCTCGATCACCTCGATGCCGTCGCTGGCCTCGAGCACGCGGTGGCGGATTTCAGGGGGCTGGATGAAGCAGTCACCGGCATGCAGCCGGATCGGACCGCCCTGGTCTTCGTAGAGCACATCGACCCAGCCCTTGATGCAGAAGATGAGCTGGAAGCCCACCTTGTGGAAATGCACCATGTCCGGCACCGGGCCACCGTCGGGAATGCGGATGTGTGAGGCAATCATCGCGCCACCAAGGCGGGAGGGCACGAGGTCGCGGTAGAGCATCCCCGCCCGGCCGATGACCCAGGGTGCCTGGTCGGCGAGCCGCCGCACCACGAAGGCGTGCTCGGTTATGGGCAGCACCAGCGGCGGGTTCAGTTCGTCGATCTCCACCCTTGAGCCGTTGGGCGCGGTGAGGATGCGCTGGCCGCCGGCGAATCCGTCCGGGTCCTCGGTGAGAATCCGGATGGTGCCGGGGGGTTCGGCGGCGCCCTTCTCGATCCGCAGCCTGAGGCCATGGCCTGACAGCACGGCGACTTCCGGGTTGTCGGCCGGGTAAATCATGTCCAGCCGCATCTTCAGGACCTTGGTGAAGAAGGCCAGGTCGTCGCGGAGTTCCTGGGTGGGCAGGCGGATTTCGGCGCGGGTCTCGGTCATCTTGTCAGGCAGGAGCACGGCGGCCATCACGACCGCGCGATGTCACGCTCATAGAGATAGAGATAGCGCCGCACCGTCTGGCCGATCAGCTCCGTCTTGGAGAAGGCCTCGAGCCGGTCCAGCGCCTTGCGCGAATCCTCGGGCGGGATGACGCGGTCCATCATGTCGCAGGTCTTGGCCAGCGTCATGATGCAGACATCGCGCGGTTCCGGCATCGCCGTGCCGAGCAGCACCGCGCCGAGCGCCTCCTTCAGCCCCGCGAGGCTCGCGCGGTCCTGCAGGGCGAATGACGTCTGCGGTTTGCGGAACAGCGACTTGCGCTCGGATTGTTCCAGCACGCCGCGGGCCACGAGGCCATTGAGCGCGGCCTCGCGCACCTGTGCCCCCATCGGCACGAGCTTCTCGACGAAGCGCTCGACGTTCGAGGGGGCTCCCGCCGCCGACATGGCGCTCAGCACGGGGTCGAGTGCGGCATCGCCGGTCACCGCAGGGTCGACCACCCAGACGCGGTCAAGGTCACTGTCGATGCGCCCGGCCAACGCCAATTCCATGAGGGCTGCCCCCGCAAAGGCGGCGCTGTTATAGGCCTCCGGAAGCTTGAGAAACTCCCCGGTTTCCGTGTCGAGCGTGAGGAGCAGGAACTGCTCCGGTACCGTCATCATCTGTGCTTGCCCTGCCCCGCAGTCATGATGACGTTCTATACCGCGATCCTGACCACGGGCAACAGGTCGCGACACCGCAAATCCGTGGCCCTGGGTTGACAACGCGCGGCTCCCCCCGCATCTCTTGGGCCATGAGCAAGCCGCCTCTCAAAATCCTTCTTGCCGCCCCCCGCGGATTCTGCGCCGGGGTGGTGCGGGCGATCGACATCGTGGAGCGGGCGCTGGCCATCTATGGGGCCCCCGTCTATGTCCGCCACGAGATCGTGCACAACAAGTTCGTGGTCGATGACCTGAAGGCCAAGGGCGCCATCTTCGTGGACGAGCTGGATGACATCCCCGATGACGACCGGCCGGTGGTGTTCTCCGCCCATGGCGTGCCCAAGTCGGTACCCGCCGCGGCAACCGCGCGCCACATGTTCCAGCTCGACGCCACCTGTCCCCTCGTCACCAAGGTGCACATGGAGGCGCAGCGGCATCATGCGGAAGGCTTCGAGATCATCCTCATCGGCCACAAGGGCCACCCGGAGGTGATCGGCACCATGGGGCAGCTGCCGCAAGGTGCCGTGGTCCTCATCGAGACGCCGGAAGACGTGGGCCAGCTCACGGTGAAGGACCCCGCGAAGCTCGCCTATATCACCCAGACCACGCTGTCGGTGGACGACACCAGGGACGTGATCGCGGCACTGCAGGCACGGTTCCCGTCGATCAAGGGGCCCTACAAGGAGGACATCTGCTACGCCACCACCAACCGGCAGGAGGCGGTGAAAGTGATCGCACCTCAGGTGGAGCTGCTCCTCGTGGTGGGTGCTCCCAACTCGTCGAACTCGCGCCGTCTCGTGGAAGTTGGCGAGCGCAACGGCACGCCGCGCTCCATGCTGGTGCAGCGCGCCGCCGAGCTCGACTGGTCGACACTCAAAGGACTGTCCACGGTGGGCATCACGGCGGGCGCCTCGGCGCCTGAGCTGCTGGTGAACGAGATCATCGATGCCTTCCGCGCGCATTATGAGGTGAGCGTGGAGCAGGTGACGCTCCGGGAGGAGAACGTCTCCTTCAAGCTGCCGCGTGAGCTGCGCGAGGTTCCGGCCACTCCATGACGATGAACAAGGTGATCGTGCATACGGACGGGGCCTGCTCCGGCAATCCGGGCCCCGGCGGCTGGGGCGCCATTCTCGACTACAATGGCACGCGCAAGGAGCTTTCGGGCGGCGAGGCCGATACCACCAACAACCGCATGGAGCTGATGGGTTCGATCTCGGCGCTGGAAGCGCTGAAGCGGCCCTGCGAGGTGGAGATGCATGTCGATTCCAGCTACGTGAAGGACGGCATCACCAAGTGGATCCACGGCTGGAAGAAGAACGGCTGGAAGACCGCCGACAAGAAGCCCGTCAAGAACGCCGAGTTGTGGCAGCGACTGGACGATGCGCTGAAGCTGCACAAGGTGTCATGGCACTGGGTGAAGGGCCACGCCGGCCATGACGACAACGAACGCGCCGATGAGCTCGCCCGCGAGGGCATGGCGCCGTTCAAGAGACGGTAATTCTTGTCCTCTCCCGCAAGGCGGGAGAGGAAGGGGACCCAACGAAGTTGGGGAAGGTGAGGGGCAGCGGGCTCAGAACCACGTGCAACGCGAGAGTTCCCTCATCTCCCCGTTGCGCACCGCAACGGGTCCCTTCTTCTCCCGCTGGAGAAGCGGGAGAAGACGCTTCCTACGTCCTGCACTTCGCCACATCCTCCGCCATCGGGCAGAGGATTTCGAACATCATGGTCACACCGGCATGCGCGGTGACGCCTGACGGGTCGAAGGGCGGTGACACTTCGACGACGTCGCCGCCGACGATGTGCAGGCCCCTCATCTCGCGCAGCATCTGCTGGGCCTGGAAGGTGGTGAAGCCGCCGATTTCCGGCGTGCCGGTGCCGGGCGCATAGGCCGGGTCGAGGCAGTCGATATCGAAGCTCACATAGGTGGGGCCGTCGCCGACGATGCGGCGGGCCTCTTCCATCACCGCCTTGGGGCCCTTCTCCATCGCCTCCTCGATGCGGATGAAACGCACGCCCATCTTCTCGCCCCACTCGAAATCATCGAGGTCATACATCGAGCCGCGCAGCCCGATCTGGATGGTGCGCTTGGGGTCCAGCACGCCTTCCTCGATGGCGCGGCGGAAGGGCGTGCCGTGGGTGTATTTGAAGCCGCCGAAATAGCCGTCATAGAGATCGGTGTGAGCATCGAAATGGATCATTCCGACGGGCTGCGTCTCGCCCACCGCGCGCAGCACGGGCAGCGAGCAGAGATGGTCGCCACCCGCCGACAGCGGGCGGATGCCCTTGGCGACGAGCTTCTTGAAATAGGTCTCCACCCGCTTCAACCCGTCCATCACGTCCGCCGGGTTCACCGGGCAATCGCCGAGGTCGGCGATATTTGCGAGCTTCGAGGGCACCACATGCGAGATCTGGTGCATGGGGCGCACCATGGACGACATGTCGCGCATCTGGCGGGGGCCATGGCGCGGGCCCGGGCGGTTCGTCGTGCCGCCATCCCATGGGATGCCCACGAGGCCGATGTCGATGCCCCTGGCATCTTCCAGCAACACATGTGGCATGCGCATGAAGGTGGCGATTGCACCGAAGCGCGGGGTGACCAGCCCGGACAGGGGCTTGTTGAATTCATCCATGGTGATTGACCTCAATATCCGATTGGCACGGCTTTTATCATGGCTGGCATGATGGAACGGCGGGGCATTCTTGCGCAAGGGCCAGAGCCCCGCTTAAGTGGGTCCATGAGCAAGGATTTCGACATCATCGTCATTGGCGCCGGCATTGCCGGCGCTTCCGTTGCGGCCCACCTCGCCGCGAACCGCCGCGTCGCCATCTGCGAGATGGAGGACCGGCCCGGCTACCACACCACCGGCCGCTCGGCTGCCATGTATGAGCCGAACTATGGTTCGCCCCCGATGCTGGCGCTGACGCGCGCCGCAGGTGCAGAATTCTGGGCAGGCGGCTTCCTCGAGAAGCGCGACACCATGTTCTTCGCACCGCCCGAACAGGGGGAACAGTTCCAGCACCTCATGGGCTTCCAGAAGGGCATGCGCGAGATTTCCGTGGCGGAGGCCCGGCAACGCTTTCCGTTCTTGCGTGACGGTTACGCCGCGCATGCGGTGCTGGACGAGGGCACGGCCGACATCGACGTCGATGCTTTGCACCAGCATTACCTGAAGCTGTTCCGCCAGCGTGGTGGTGAAGTGCACTGCGACCACGCGGTGCAGGGGCTGGAGAAGAACGGGCAGTGGACCGTGCGCACCAGGGGCGAAACATTCCGTGCACCGATCATCGTCGATGCGGCCGGCGCCTGGGGCGACGTGGTGGCGCAGATGGCGGGGCGCAAGCCCATCGGCCTGCAGCCCAAGCGCCGCTCCATGGCCGTGGTGCCCGGCCCCGAGGGCGAGGACTTCATGAAATGGCCGATGGTCGGCGACGTGGGAGAGACCTGGTACTGCAAGCCGCAGTCCGGCAAGCTTCTCATTTCACCCGCCGAGGCGACCCCCGTCGACCCGCATGATGCCTATGCCGACGACATGACGCTGGCCGAAGGCATCGCGCGCTTCAGCGAGGCGGTGAACTACGAGGTCACCCGCGTCGAACGCACGTGGGGCGGGCTCCGCTCCTTCGCGCCGGATGGCTGCCCGGTGGTGGGCTATGACGCACAGGACGACGGCTTCTTCTGGCTGATCGGCCAGGGCGGCTATGGGATCCAGTCCTCCCCTGCCCTGTCACGCCTTGCCGCAGCGCTGGTGCGCGGAGATGCTCCGCCCACGGACATCATGGACGAGGGCCTGGTACTGGCGGAGATTTCGCCGCGACGGTTTGCCCAATAATTCCGTCACCCCGGCGAAGGCCGGGGCCCCGCTTTGCCTCAGCATGTGTTGAAAGAAAGCGGTGTCCCGGCCTTCGCCGGGATGACGTGGGTCAGGATGCCAGCAGCGGGAACTCCGGCGCGTCCATCACCGCACCATGGGCGAGCGTCACGCCCCTGAAGGGCGGCGAGGTGTTGATGCCCTCGCGGCGCGCAAAGCGCACATTGTCGCCCATCAGGCGCAGCGAGAAGGCGCGGCGCTGCTCGACCTTGCTGTTGTTGGCGGGCGCACCATGCAGTGTCAGGTAGTTGAAGGCCACCGCATCGCCCGGCTCCAGCGCCCAGCCGAGCACGTTGAACGTGTCACGATTGCCGTCGATGTCCGGCACCGGCTCCAGACCGTCGTTCTCGTTCAGCGCCGTCTTGTTGAAGCGCTCGGGGCGGTAGTACTTTCCGGACTTGTGCGAGCCCGCGACGAATTCCAGCGTGCGCTCGCGCGGAACGCTGTCGAGCGGGATCCACAGTGACACGGTGTCGGTGCCGTCGACGCAGTAATAGGGCTGGTCCTGGTGCCAGGGGGTGGGAACGTCGGCACCCGGCTCCTTCACCAGCACATGCTCGTGGAACAGGCGCACCGTGCTGGTGCCCATCAGCTCGCGGCCCACTGCGGCGGCCTTCGAATTGAAGATGAAGTCCCGGTATTCAGGGATCCGGTCCCAGTTGCAGTAGTCGCCGACGAAGCGGCCCGCCCCATCCTTGCCCTGGTAAATCTTCACATCCGCCGAGGGCTCGGCCAGGTTGCGATCAACGCCTTTCCGCAACGTCTCCACCCAGGGTGTGAAGACCCCGCGCAGCACGCAGGCGCCGTCACGGCGGAAGGCTTCGATGGTTTCGGGGGAAACGCGGCTCGGCATGGCGGAACTCCTTGGGATCAGGGCATTCTGCCAGCCCGGACGGGCGGCGTAAACCGTTCCGCAATTTGCCTCTTTTGATCGAGGCCATTTTTCGTGCTTAAGTGCAAATACGCCCCCCGGAGGGCGGGTAAAAAGACGACAGGGAGTTATACATGAAATTCCACAAACTGCTGGGCGCAGCCCTGCTCGCGTCGAGCATGCTGGTGGCCGGTGCCGCCAATGCGAAGACGCTGGTTTACTGCTCGGAAGGTTCGCCCGAGAACTTCACCCCCTCGATCAACACCACCGGCACCACCTTCGATGCCGCCCGCCCCGTCTATAACCGCCTTGTGCAGTTCACGCCCGGCACCACGCAGGTGGAACCAGCCCTGGCCGAAAGCTGGACCGTCTCGCCCGACGGCCTGACCATCACCTTCAAGCTGCGCCCCGGCATCAAGTTCCATTCGGGCGTGAACGGCTTCACCCCCACCCGCGACCTCAACGCCGAGGACGTGATCTGGTCCTTCGACCGCCAGTGGAAGCCGGACCATCCCTATGCCAAGGTCTCGGCCGGCTCCTATGATTACTTCAACGACATGGGCATGCCCGACCTGCTGGAGTCGATCACCAAGGGTGACGACGACCTGACGGTTGTGATCAAGCTCAAGAAGCCGAATGCCCCGATCATCGCCAACCTGGCGATGGACTTCGCGGCCATTCACTCGGCCGAATACGCCAAGTTCCTGATGGACAAGGGCACGCCGGAACAGTTCGACCAGATCCCGGTCGGCACCGGTTCGTTCTCCTTCGTCGACTACCAGAAGGACGCGGTCATCCGCTTCAAGGCCTTCGCCGACGGCTGGGCCGGCAAGCCCAAGATCGACGATCTCGTCTACGCCATCACCCCCGATGCGACGGCTCGCTATGCCAAGCTGAAGGCCGGCGAATGCCAGGTCATGATCGCGCCGAACCCGGCCGACCTTCCTGACATGAAGGCCAACGCGGACATCAACGTCCTCGAGCAGGCTGGCCTCAACATCGGCTACTACGCGATGAACAACATGAAGCCGCCCTTCGACAAGAAGGAAGTGCGCGAAGCCTTCGCCATGGCGATCGACCGCGATGCGATCATCAAGGAGGTCTATCAGGGTGCCGGCCAGAAGGCCAAGAACCTGATCCCGCCGACCATGTGGTCGTATGACGACTCCACCAAGGACGTCGAATACAACCCCGAAAAGGCCAAGAAGATGCTGGAAGACGCCGGCGTCAAGGACCTGAAGATCGACATCTGGTGGATGCCGGTGCAGCGCCCCTACAACCCCAACGCCAAGCGCATGGCGGAAATGATCCAGGCCGACCTCGCGAAGATCGGCGTGGAATCGACCCTCGTGTCCTATGAGTGGGGCGAGTACCGCAAGCGCATGCAGGCCGGTGAACACATGACCGGCATGCTCGGCTGGACGGGTGACAATGGCGATCCGGACAACTTCTTTGCCGTTCTCCTCGGCTGCAACGCCGAAGGCAAGCCCAACGGCAACAACATTCCGAAGTGGTGCAACGCCAAGTTCAAGGAAGTGGTGGACAAGGCTGCGGAGATTACCGATCAGGCCGAGCGCACCAAGCTCTACCAGGAAGCGCAGAAGATCCAGGCGGAGGAAATGCCGCAGGTGAACATTGCGCATTCCACGGTGTTCGAGCCGATCAGCAAGAAGGTGACGGGCTACAAGGTGAGCCCGCTCGGCAGCCACGAATTCCAGAACGTGGACATCGCCGAGTAAGCTGACACACCCGCCCTTCTCCCGGCCAGACCGGGGGAAGGGCTTTTTCGATCCGGCGGCAGCCTGCCGCCTTCACGGGTTCACATGATCCGGTTTTTCCTCAAGCGCCTGGCGCTGACCATCCCGACCTTCATCGCACTCATGTTCATCACCTTCGTGATGCTTCGGCTGGTGCCGGGAGACCCCATCGAGGTGCGCCGCGGCGAACGCGGCATCTCGCCCGAACGGCTGGCGCAGCTGCGCCATGACATGGGCCTCGACCAGCCGCTGTGGAAGCAGTTCCTCGATTATGCGAACGCGCTGCTGCATGGCGATTTCGGCACCTCCATCGTGTCCAAGTCGCCTGTGCTCCATGAATTCCTGACGCTGTTTCCGGCCACGCTGGAACTCACCATCACCGCCATGATCTTCGCCATCGTGCTGGGGATACCCGCCGGTGTCATCGCCGCCTCGCGCCGCGGCGGCGTCTATGACCAGACGCTGATGGGCCTTGCACTCACCGGTTATTCCATGCCGATCTTCTGGTGGGGCCTGATCCTGGTGCTCGTCATGTCCAACACGCTGCACCTGACGCCCGTGTCGGGCCGCGTCGACCTCATCAAGTTCTATTACCAGCCGGTGACCGGCTTCATGCTGATCGACTCGATCCTGTCAGGCCAGAAGGGCGCCTTCATGGATGCGGTGCGCCACCTCATCCTGCCGATGATCGTGCTGGGCACCGTGCCGCTCGCCGTCATCGCGCGCATGACGCGTTCGTCCATGCTGGAAGTGCTGGAAGAGGATTACGTGCGCACGGCCCGCGCCAAGGGCCTGTCCTGGACGCGCATCGTGGGCGTTCATGCGCTGCGCAATGCACTGATCCCCGTTGTCACCGTTATCGGGTTGCAGGTGGGCGGATTGCTGGCCGGCGCGGTGCTGACAGAAACCATCTTCTCGTGGCCGGGCGTCGGCAAGTGGCTGATCGAGTCGATCAACCGCCGCGACTATCCGGCCCTGCAAGGCGGCATCATGCTGATCGCCACCATCGTCATTCTCGTCAACCTGTTCATCGACATGCTCTATGGCCTCATCAACCCGAGGATCCGCCATGCCAAGTGACGCGAGCCTTGCCCCCACCGCAACAGCACCGGCCCCGCCCGGACCCTTGCGCGCCTTCTGGCGCGCCTTCCGCGAGAACCGGGGCGCGGTGCTGGGGCTTGCGGTGGTCAGCTTCATCCTGTTCGTCGCCATCTTCGCCAATGTGCTGGCGCCCTACAGCCCCATCGAGCAGTTCCGCGGCTTCTCCAAGCTGCCGCCCTTCTGGGTGGAGGGGAGCGACCCGAAGTTCCTGCTCGGCACCGATGCCGTGGGCCGCGACATGCTCTCGCGCCTCATGTATGGCGCGCGCGTCTCGCTGTTCATCGGCCTCTCCGTCATGGTCGTGTCGATGGTGGTGGGCGTGGCGCTGGGCCTTGCCGCCGCCTTCTTCGGCGGCATCGTCGACGTGATCATCATCCGCGTGATGGACCTGATCATGGCCATCCCCTCGCTGGTGCTGGCCATTCTCATCATCGCCATCATCGGACCCAACCTCACCAACACCATCGTGGCGGTCACCATCGTGGGCCTGCCGCGCTATGTGCGCCTCGTGCGCGCCTCGGCCTTGACCGAACTCACCAAGGACTATGTGACGGCGGCCAAGGTTTCGGGCGTCGGCAAGTTCCGGCTGATGACGAAGACGGTGCTGCCGAACTGCCTGGCACCCCTCATCGTGCAGGCCGCACTCGGCCTGTCGGATGCCATCCTCGAAGCGGCGGGCCTCGGCTTCTTAGGCCTCGGCGCGCAGCCGCCCACGCCGGAATGGGGCTCCATGCTGGCCGACACGCGCGACCTGATGCTGTCGCACCCCTGGGTCATGGCCTTCCCGGGCCTTGCCATTCTCGTCACCGTGCTGGCCATCAACCTCATGGGCGATGGCCTGCGCGACGCGCTCGACCCGCGGCTGAGGAGGAGCTGAGCATGTCGGGTAAGAATGGGGCGCTGCTCGAAATCGAGAACCTCACGGTCGAGTTCAAGACCGGCTCCGGCTACTTTCGCGCCGTCGATGGCGTGACCATCAAAGTCGACAAGGGCGAGGTGCTGGCCATCGTCGGCGAGTCCGGCTCCGGCAAGTCCGTGTCCATGCTGGCCGTCATGGGCCTGCTGCCGTGGACCGCGAAGGTAACGGCCGACAAGATGCTCTTCGAGGGAATCGATATTCTGGGGATGTCCGCCAATGAGCGGCGCAGGATCATCGGCAAGGATATTGCCATGATCTTCCAGGAGCCGATGTCGAGCCTCAACCCCTGCTTCACCGTAGGCTTCCAGATCATGGAGGCGCTGAAGGAGCACCTCGACCTCGACAAGGCGCAGCGCAAGGCGCGCGCCATCGAACTCCTGGGCCTCGTCGGCATCCCGTCTCCCGAACAGCGGCTGAAGGCCTATCCGCACCAGCTGTCGGGCGGCATGAGCCAGCGCGTGATGATCGCCATGGCGATTGCCTGCAGCCCCAAGCTCCTCATTGCGGACGAACCCACCACCGCACTCGACGTCACCATCCAGGCGCAGATCCTCGAGTTGCTCGTCAGGCTGCAGCGGGAGACGGGCATGGGCCTCGTGCTCATCACCCATTCCATGGGCGTGGTGGCGGAAACCGCCGAGCGCGTGTCGGTGCAATATGCCGGACAGAAGGTGGAGGAGCAGGTGGTGAAGAACCTGTTCCGCGATCCGCACCACCCCTACACCGCCGCCTTGCTCTCGGCCCTGCCCGAGCGCGCCAGGGGACGCAAGCTGCCCTCGATCCCCGGCGTGGTGCCCGGCCAGTTCGACCGGCCCGCCGGCTGCCTGTTCGCGCCGCGCTGCCAGCTTGCCACCGAGCTGTGCCGCACCACAAAGCCGCCGCGGATCGATGGCGCGCTGTGCCACTATCCGCTGCATGACGGCGTTCCGCAGAACCACCCCGGAAAGGAGAAGGCGGCATGAGCATCGTCGTCACCGCCCGCGACCTCGCCCGCTACTACTCCGTTTCGCGTGGTGCCTTTTCCGGCCAGGCCACGCTGAAGGCGCTTGATGGCGCGAGCTTCACCATCGCGCGCGGCAAGACGCTGGCCGTGGTTGGAGAATCCGGCTGCGGCAAGTCAACCCTCGCCCGTCTCATCACCATGATCGAATTGCCCACCTCGGGTTCGCTGAACATCGGCGGGCAGGAAATCGTTGGCGCAACGCCGGCCCAGCTGAAGGCGCTGCGCGCCCGCGTGCAGATCGTGTTCCAGAACCCCTATGGCTCGCTCAATCCGCGCCAGAAGATCGGCCACGCGCTGGAGGAGCCCCTCCTCGTCAACACCTCCATGGCATCGAAGGAGCGCACCGAAAAGGCGCGCGAGATGATGGCCAGCGTTGGCCTCAGGCCGGAACACTATGACCGCTACCCGCACATGTTTTCGGGTGGCCAGCGCCAGCGCATTGCCATCGCGCGCGCACTGATGCTGGACCCCGAACTCCTCGTGCTCGACGAGCCTGTCTCGGCACTCGACGTTTCCATCCAGGCGCAGGTGCTGAACCTGCTGGCCGACCTGCAGGACCGGCACAACCTCGCCTACCTGTTCATCAGCCATGACCTGTCGGTGGTGCGCCACATCGCGGATGACGTGATGGTGATGTACCTCGGCCGCGCAGTGGAACAGGGCACACGCGACGCGATCTTCAACGCACCCCAGCACCCCTATACCAAGGCGCTCCTCTCAGCCACGCCGCAGCCAGACCCCGAGCGCAAGCGTGAGCGCATCGTGCTGACGGGTGAGCTACCGTCGCCACTGAGCCCGCCATCGGGCTGCACCTTCCACCCGCGCTGCCCGTGGAACTTCGAACCCTGCGCCCGCGTCAATCCCCACCTGCTTGCGCATGACGGAAGCCTTGTGGCATGCCATGCGGTGAACCCACCCGAGCCTTCAACGAAAGCAGCCTGACATGTCGAAACGCGCAGAACTCTCGACCGGCGAAGCCCTCGTCGGCCTCCTCGAAGCCTATGGCGTCGATACCATTTTCGGTATTCCGGGCGTCCATAACGTCGAGATGTATCGCGCGCTGCCGCGTTCCAAGATCAAGCATGTGCTGGTCCGCCACGAACAGGGTGCTGGCTTCATGGCGGACGGCTATGCGCGGGCCACGGGAAAGCCCGGCGTGTGCTTCACCATCACCGGGCCGGGCCTCACCAACATTCTCACACCGCTGGGCCAGGCGTGGTCCGACTCGAGCAACGTGCTGGTCATTTCCTCGGCACTCGACATCCGCGATTCAGCACAAGGCCGCGGGCGCCTGCATGAGATGATCGATCAGCGCGGCGCTGCCGCGGCGGTGACGGCGCTCAACTTCCGCTGCTATACGCCGAAGGACGTGCGCGATGCGGTGGCCTCCGCCTTCGCGCATTTTGCCAGTGCGCGGCCACGGCCCGTCTACATCGAAGTGCCGCTCGACCTGCTGAAGGAACCCGCTGGTGACGGCTGGAGCCCGCGTGCCGTGCCGCAACGCCCCTCCCCCAATGCCGGGCAGATCGCTGCCGCTATCGCCAAGCTCAATGACGCAAAGAAGCCGCTGATCGTGCTGGGCGGCGGCGCGCTTGGGGCAGGCAAGGCCGCCGTCAAGATTGCCGAGAAGCTGAAGGCGCCGATCATCACCACGACGGCCGGCAAGGGTGCTGTTCCCACCAACCACCCGCTGTGCCTTGGCCAGATCCTCGCCCGCGAGGGCTTCTGGACGCTGGTGGCGGAGTCTGATGCCATCCTGTGCGTCGGATCGGAGCTTTCCGAGACCGACCACTGGAACGACTCCATGGCGATCGAGAAGAACCTGATCCGCATCGACCTCGACCCCGCCGTGATGGCGCGCCCGCACACCGCCGAAATCGCCATCCTCGGCGACGCGCGCGAGGCGCTGGAACTGATCGCCACGGGCGTGACGGAGAAGAAAGGCAAGGCCGAGGCTAGCTTCGACATGGGCGAGCCCGATGCGCTGCGCGCCATGCTCACCGAAGTGCTGGAGGTGATCCGCAAGGAACTGCCGGAAGGCACCGTCATCGCCTCCGACATGACGCAGATCGCCTATGCCGCGAACGAGGTGTTTCCCGTCAGCATGCCGCGCACGTGGCTGCACCCCGTTGGCTTCGGCACGCTGGGCTTCGGCCTGCCTGTCGGCATCGGCGCCAAGTTCGGCGTGGGTGACCGGCCCGTTGCCGTGCTGATCGGCGATTATGGCATCCAGTATACCATCAACGAGTTGGGCACGGCGGCAGAGCACAAGCTGCCCATCGTGATTCTGATGTGGAACAACAATGCGCTGGGCGAGATCCGCGACGACATGGTGAGGAAGGGCATCCAGCCCAACGCCGTGACGCTGATGAACCCGGATTACCAGATGCTCGCCAAGGCCTATGGCCTCAATGCCGAACAGCCGAAGGACCTGAAGGCGCTGGCCGCAGCCATTCGCACCGCGCTCAAAGCCGAGGGCCCGACGCTGATCGAGATGACGCCGCGCATGGTGGCGGGATAGGTCAATCCTAGTTGAAGAAATTAGTCCTTGACAGCGCGCGCTCGATGTGCTAGAAAGGTGCATACTCCAGATTTGGGTCTTGCGACCCTCCAGCTTCCATCATGCCCGGGCTTGTCCCGGGCATCCTTTTCGGCGGACGGCAAAAAAGATCATCGGGATAAGCCCGGTGATGATGAGCGGTGGGAAGTGAGTGCCGGTGAACGAGAGAGCGTGGAGACACTCGGGCAAAATTCACGCATTGCCGGGACAGACCCGGCAACGGGACGTTGGGGAATGGGACTGCAATTGGAATTTTACGCGAACACAACACACAAGAGAGCGAGGCGGCGCCGGGGGAGTGGCGCCGCCCCGCGCAGGCCTTACATCTTCGGCATGATCACCGCGTCGATCACATGGATCACGCCGTTGTCAGTCACGATGTCGGCCTTGATGACCTTGGCATTGTCGACCATGACGCCGTCCTTGCCGTTGACGTCGATCTCGGAACCCTGGACGCTCTTGACCATGATCTCCTTGCCGGCGACATCAGCCGCCATCACCTTGCCCGGCACCACGTGGTAGGTGAGGATGGCGACGAGCTTGTCCTTGTTTTCGGGCTTCAGCAGCATCTCGACCGTGCCGGCCGGCAGCTTGGCAAAGGCTTCATCGGTGGGGGCGAAGACGGTGAAGGGGCCAGCGCCCTTCAGCGTGTCGACGAGGCCCGCGGCCTGCACGGCGGCGACCAGCGTCTTGAAGTTGCCGGCCGGCAGCTTGGCAAAGGCTTCATCGGTGGGGGCGAAGACGGTGAAGGGGCCAGCGCCCTTCAGCGTGTCGACGAGGCCCGCGGCCTGCACGGCGGCGACCAGCGTCTTGAAGTTGCCGGCGGCGACGGCGGTATCCACCACGTCGGCGGCGAAGGCCTGTGCGGACATGGCAAAGCTGGATACGGCAATGGCAGCGGCGGCGGCAAGGTTGCGAAGGCGCTTCATTCAGTAATCTCCCTGTGTCTGAATTGACATGGCTCGTTACGGGCCCCTGCCGGCCCCGGTTCGCCCACGGGAGATCACGATATTGTTTTCGGCGTTTGATGATCCGTCACGGGTCTGACATAGTCTCCGGCAGTGAATGCAACCAACGGATTTGACATTTCGATGAGCGGCGAGACGACCGAGACAAAGAGCCAGTTTGCGATCCTGACATCGCGGAGCTTCCTGCCCCTCTTCGTGACGCAGGCGATCAGCGCCTTCAACGACAATGCGGTGCGCAACGGCATCGCCATCCTCATCACCTACGACCTGGCCGTGCGCTTCGGCTTCGACGCGGCGCTGTTCGTGCAGGCGGGGCTTGCCCTGTTCATGCTGCCCTACTTCCTGTTCTCCGCCATCGCGGGGCAGCTTGCCGACAAATACGACAAGGCCACGGTGGCGCGCTGGGTGAAGCTGTTCGACCTTGCCGCCATGGTGTTCGGCGGCCTGAGCCTCTATCTCGAAAACCCATACATGCACCTCACGGTGCTGTTCCTCGCCGGCACCACGGCGGCCTTCTTCGGGCCGCTCAAATATGGCGTGCTGCCGCAATACCTGAAGCGCGATGAGCTGATCGCCGGCAATGCGCTGATCGAGCTCGGCACCTTCGTGACCATCCTGCTCGGTACGCTGTTCGGCGGCTTCCTGGTGCTGCAGGGCGTGGGGCGTGACATCCTGGCGATTTCCATCATCGTGCTTGCCGTCATTGCCTATGGTTGCGCCTTCCTGATGCCGTCCGCACCCGGCGATCCCTCGCTCAAATTCGACTGGAACATCCCACGCGCCACCCTGAAGCTGCTCTCCTATGCGCGTGAGCGCGAGGACGTGTTCTGGTCGGTGATCGGGGCTTCGTGGTTCTGGTTCCTGGGCGCCGCCATCATGGCGCAGCTCCCCGTCTTCACGCGTGACGTGCTGCTGGCCGACGACACGGTGGCCAACGCCTTCATCGGCCTTTTCACCATCGGTATCGGCGCGGGCTCGCTGCTGACCAACTGGCTGCTCAAGGGCGAAGTCTCGCCGCGCTACGTGCCCATCGCCTCGATCATGATGACGGTGTTCCTGCTCGACCTCTATTTTTCGGCAGGCGATGCCCATGCCGTCATGGCGGGCGCGAGCAATGCAGGTGTCGTGGCCTTCTTCAGCCACTGGCAGGGCTGGCGCGTCGGCGCCGACCTGTTCTTCGTGGCCTTCTTCGGCGGACTTTATGCCGTGCCGCTCAACGCCATCATGCAGCACCGCTCGGTGCCCTCGCGGCGCAGCCAGGTGATCGCCGCAAACAACGTGATGAACGCGATCTTCATGATCTTCTCGGCGCTTGCCGGGGCGGTGCTGCTGAAATTCATGTCGGCGCAGGCCTTCTTCCTGCTGCTGGGCCTGTGCAACGCGGTGGCGTCGGTGTTTGTGGCGCATCTCCTCACTCAGGAGCTGACCGCCTCCATCGCGCGCTTCCTGTTCCGGATCTTCTACCGTGTCGAGGTGAAGGGGCTGGAGAACTACAAGGCGGCGGGACGCAAGGCGGTGATCGTGGCCAACCACACGTCGTTCCTCGACGGGCCACTGCTGTCCTCCTTCCTGCCGGAGCGGGCGAGCTTCGCGATCGACACCCATGTGTCGCAGAAATGGTGGGCGAGACCCGCCTTCATGCTGTTCAAGATGATCCCCATCGACCCGACCAACCCGATGGCGCTGCGCGTGCTGGTGGATGAGTTGAAGCGCGGCCGCAAGGTGGTGATCTTCCCGGAAGGGCGCCTCACCGTGACCGGCGCGCTGATGAAGGTCTATGAAGGGCCGGGCGCCATCGCCCAGATGGCAGGCGCGCGCGTGCTGCCGGTGCGCATCGATGGCGCGCTCTACACGCCCTTCTCGCGCATGCGCGGCAAGCTGCGGCTGCGCTGGTTCCCCAAGATCACCATCACCTTTCTGCCGCCCGTCAAGTTCGCCGCGCCAGACGGCTTCAAGGGTGCGGCGCTGCGCCAGCAGCAGGCCAACAAGCTCTATGACGTGATGACCGACATGGTCTTCCGCACCTCGCAGATCGACAAGACGCTGTTCCAGTCGCTTCTCGACGCGCGCCACATCCACGGCGGCGGGCACAAGGTGGTGGAGGACATTGCGCGCAACCCGACGAGCTTCGGTAAGCTCGTGATGGGCAGCTTCATCCTGGGCCGCCGCATGGCGGAGATGACGCCAGACCAGAAGAACATTGCCGTGCTGCTGCCCAATTCCATCGGCTGCCTGCTCACCCTGTTCGGGCTGCATGCGTTCGGGCGGGTGCCGGCGATGCTGAACTTCTCGACGGGTGCGGTCAACATGGCGGCGGCCTGCAGGGCGGCACAGGCCACCACCATCGTCACCTCGAAGCGCTTCATCGAGGCGGGCAGCATGGAGGCGGACCTCGCCCTGCTGGCGGAAGGCCGCAAGGTGATTTTCCTCGAGGAGCTGCGCGAGCAGCTGACCTTCAAGGACAAGCTCTATGGCCTGTTCGCGCGTGTCTTCTCCAAGACGGCGCTGCGCATGGCGGGTGCCTCGTCCGACCCCAACGCGCCGGCCATCATCCTCTTCACCTCGGGCTCAGAGGGTCTGCCGAAGGGTGTCGTCCTCTCCCACCGCAACCTGCAGGCCAACCGCTATCAGGTGGCGGCACGCATTGCCTTCACCGCTTCCGACGTCGTGTTCAACGCGCTTCCCATGTTCCATGCCTTCGGGCTGAGCGGCGGCGCGCTGCTGCCGGTTCTGGCGGGCGTCAGGACCTTCCTCTATCCTTCGCCGCTCCACTACAAGGTGGTGCCGGAGCTCTGCTACGAGACCAATGCCACGGTGCTGTTCGGCACCGACACGTTCCTGATGGGCTATGCCCGAAGCGCCCACCCCTATGACTTCTTCAACGTGCGCCTTGTCGTTGCCGGCGCGGAGCGGGTGAAGCCCGAGACGCGCGAGGCCTGGATGGAGAAGTTCGGCTTGCGCATTCTCGAAGGCTATGGCGCCACCGAATGCGCGCCCGTCGTTGCCGTCAACACGCCGATGCATTTCCGCACCGGCACGGTGGGCCGCATGCTGGACCAGATCCAGTATCGCCTCGAGCCGGTGCCGGGAATCGAAGAGGGTGGCAGGCTCTATGTGAAAGGCCCTAACATCATGCTCGGCTACCTGCGCACCGAGAACCCCGGCGTCATCGAGGCGCCGGAGGATGGCTGGTATGACACGGGCGACATCGTGAAGGTGGATGAGGATGGCTTCGTCAGCATTCTCGGCCGCGCCAAGCGCTTCGCCAAGATCGCGGGCGAGATGGTGTCACTGGGGCTTGTCGAGCAGAGGCTGGCGACAGCCTTCCCCGAGGCACAGCACGCCGTGGTGGCGGTGCCCGACCTCAGGAAAGGCGAGCAGCTGGTGATGTTCACCACCGATGCCGCGATCGACGTCAAGGCGGCACAGGACAAGCTGAAAGAAGCCAATGCAACGGCGCTGATGATGCCGCGAAACGTGATCGTGCTGACGGAGCTGCCGCTGCTCGGCTCTGGCAAGACGGACTACCAGTCGCTGAACCGCATGGCGCTCGAGCAGGTGAAGCCCTGAACCTCGACCTGCCCGATCACACCCGCGCACAGCTTGCCGGAGACCATGGCAAGGCCATGCAGCTTGCGGCGCGGCTCGTCGTGAAATCGGCTGAGATCATGGGGGCGGAGCGGCTGATCCCCATCTCCTTTGCGCATCTCGATGCGTGTTTCTACACGGGGCAGGCGCATGTGGATTTCGTGCGCTTCCTGATCGAGAACGGCGCGTCGCTGGCGGTCGAGACCTGGACCAACAATGGCGTTGTCAGTCTCGCCGATCCCGGCTTGCGGCCACGCGTTGAAGATCCGGAGATGGTCGAGGGTGCAGCCACGCTGATGCATCTCTACGAGCGGCTGGGAACGCGACCCACATGGACCTGCGCGCCCTATCAATTACCGGGCGGGCCGAAACTGGGCGACCACATTGCCGTGGGCGAGTCCAATGCCGTATCCTATTACAACTCGGTGGTGGGCGCGCGGACCAACAAATATGGCGACTACCTCGATGTGGCCTGCGCATTGACGGGGCTGGCGCCTGACGCCGGGCTGCACCGCGACGAGGGCCGCCACGCGGAGCTTCACATTGATACCACTGCGCTGCCGGAGCAATGGCGGCGCGAGGACATCTTCGCGCATCTGATCGGGCATCATGCCGGCAGGCTTTCCGGGCGGCGCGTGCCGGTGATCTCGGGCCTCTTTCCGGATACGCCGTCCTTTGCACTGAAGGCGATCAGTTCGGCCGCCGCCTCCTCAGGCGGGGTGGAGCTGTGGCACGCCGTGGGCGTGACACCGGAAGCACCTGAGCTTGCTTCGGTGTTCGACACGGGCGACATGCACCGCGTCAGCGCCGAGGATCTGGCCCGCGCGCATCGCGATCTTTCCACGGCGGCGGACGGGCCACTCGATGCGGTGGCGCTCGGCACGCCGCATTTCGGTTTGGTTGAGTTCGAGGCACTGGTGCGGCTGTTCGACGGGCGCAAGGTTAAGGCAGGGCTGCCGATGCTGGTGTCCACCAGCCGCGGCGTGCGCGAGATGGCCCGCGCCAGGGGCTGGATCGAGAGGTTGCAGGCCTCGGGCGTCGAGGTGCCCGTCGATGTGTGCACCTACCATTCGCCGCGCGTGCGCGGGCTCACGGGCCGCGTGATGACCAATGCGGCGAAGTGGGCCTATTACGCGCCGGGCATGCTGGGCGTGGAGGTGGCCTTCGGCTCGCTGAAGGAATGCGTGGAGAGCGCCATCCGCGGCGAGGTGTGGCGCGACCCTGCCCTGTGGACTAACGCATGATGCGGGCGCGGATGCTCACAGCCGGTTCGGCGGAAGGCCCTGTCCTGTCACTCGACGAGCCGCTGAGCTTCTGGGGCGCTTTCGAGCCCCGGACGGGCAAGATCATTGACGTGCACCATCCGCAGCGCGGGGCTTGCGTCAAGGACACGGTGCTGGTGATGACGGAAACGCGCGGATCGGGCTCCGCTCCGGGAGCCATTGCCGAGGCCATCCGGCTGGGGACAGCACCGGTGGCGATCATCCTTGCAGAGGCCGACATCAACCTTGCGGTGGGTGCCGAGGTGGCGGCGACGCTCTACGGCCGGCATTGCGTGATGGCATGCGTGACGGCGGAAGAATTGGAGAGCCTGCGGGGGGCAAGGTGGATCAGCATTGCGTCGGATGGCGTTGTGACGCCTGCGGGGTGATGATCCCGTGTCTTCTCCCGCTTCTTCAGCGGGAGAAGAAGGGACCCGTTGCGGAACGCAATGGGGAAATGAGGGGACACATCACAGTCGGGGGACACGTCCCCTCACCTACCCCAACTTCGTTGGGGCCCCCTCCTCTCCCGCTTCGCGGGAGAGGACGATGTAACTATTGCGCGGCTTCGAGCAGCGGCTCGACCGGCACGGCTTCGGCAACCATTTCATCAGCCTTGCGCGGGGCTTCCTCCGGGATGCGGAAGACGTTCCAGTGCCACAGCTTGCGGCCGAAGACGGGAAGGCCCGTCGACCATGACACGAGCGGCGAGAGCATGAGCGCGCCGGCAATGGGCGCCAGCCACAGGAAGGTGGACCAGGAGATGTGGAAGGCCAGCACGCCGAAGGCGATGCCTGCCACCACATGCAAGGCATGGACGCGGGCGCAGGCCTTGAAGGGCATGGCCTGGTCATCGCGGTTCTGGGCGTTCCAGCCGGAGTCACGGCCGATCATCACATCTGCCACCACGCGTGACTGGATGAGCATCATGATGGGCGAGAGCAGCATGGAGACGAAGGTTTCCGCCAGCACGCTCTTGAACAGGCCGATGGTGCCGCCGCAGCCCTTGCGCAGTTCCGTATCCTTCAATGCGAGGATGAGGGCGAGCAGCTTGGGCAGATAGAGCACGGCGAAGGTGATGGCGAAGAGCCTGAGCGCCAGTTCCGGGTCGAACACCGGCCAGACGGGGAACAGCGAGAAGCTGTCGGGGAAATAATTGGGCGTGGTGTGGCGCGCCACAGTGGCGAGCAGCAGGCCCGCCAGCAGCAGCATGAGCCACAGCGGCGAGGCGAGGTAGGACATGATGCCCTGGATCAGGTGCACGCGGCTGACCCAGTGGAGGCCCTTGGCGCCGACGATCTTCATGTGCTGCAGATTGCCCTGGGCCCAGCGCCGGTCACGCGTGGCGAGATCGATCAGGCAGGGCGGCGTTTCCTCGTAGGAGCCAGTGAGCGAGGGCAGCATGTAAACGGCCCAGCCGGCACGGCGCATGAGGGCGGCCTCGACGAAGTCATGGCTCAAGACATGGCCGCCAAAGGGTTTGCGGCCCTTGAGCTCAGGCAAGCCGCAGGCCTCGGCAAAGGCCCTGGTGCGGATGATGGCGTTGTGGCCCCAGTAGTTGCCGTCACGGCCGTGCCAGGCGGAGAGGCCCGCAGCGACGAGCGGACCATAGACGCGGCCGGCGAACTGCGTCATGCGGGCGAAGGGCGTCCAACGGTTCTGCAAGAGCGGCAGCGACTGGATGATGCCGGACCTGGGGTCTGCCGCCATGGCGCGGGCCAGCGTGATCATGGCGCCAGCCGACATGTCGCTGTCGGCATCGAGCACGATCATGTGGTCGTAGGCGGCACCCCAGCGGGTGACGAAGTCGGCGATGTTGCCGGCCTTGCGGTGGTGGTTGTTGTCGCGGCGGCGGTAATAGACCTTGATGGCGGGCGCCAGCTGGCGCTTCAGCCATTGATAGGCATCCACCTCGGCGGCGGCGATGTGCTCCTTGCGCGTATCCGACAGCACGAAGATGTCGAAGTGGCGGGCAACGCCCTCGCGGCGCAGCGCCTGACCCATGCGCGACAGCGCGGCGTAGACGCGCTCCGGATCTTCGTTGTAGACCGGCATGAGGAGCGCCGTGCGGCCCATCTCGGAGGTTTCGGCGAGCTTCGGCAGGGCCGCCTTGCCACGCAGCAGCACCACGAAGCCCAGGATGGCGCTGGCGCAGGAGAAGGCGATCCATGCGAAGGTGAGCGCGAAGAAGGTGGCGAAGAGAACCTGCAGCATGGTGGCGTTCACCGGGCTGATGACCTGGTACATTTTCCAGGTGCCGAAACCGGTGATGAGGATGGAGGCGCCGAAAACGAAGAGGCGGGCCAGCGTGACGCTGGGCGGATTGCCGGCGGACACGGGCTTGCCCGCCCAGGCGCGCAGGTTCTGCACGGGCATGGCGAGCGGCGCTTCGGCCGGTATCGCGCCGGTCAGCTTCTGGTCCACCGGAACAGCCATGTTTCGCTTGGCTTCTTGTCGCCGCGCTTCAGCACGGCGCGCAATTCCGCCACATCTGCCCCATTGACGTTGTGCTCGAAGGAGAGCCGCGTGGTCTTGGCCACGTCGTTCTTGGCTGCATGCACGTTGGAGATGACCCCGGCGGAGGCCGTCACATCCGCCACGATGTCCCCTTCAAGGTCACCGCCAGAGAATTCAAGGATGTAAAGCCTGAGATCTGGGTCATAAGATGGCGGATCGGCCGTAAAATTCGGGTCGGTTCCGCTGCCTGAGAACACCGTGCGGGCCACGGCCGCGTCACCCGGCCAGTCCAGGCACCAGTGCAGGCGATAGACGTAGGAATAGCTCTGGCCCTGCTTCAGCCCGTCCTTGGGCTGCCAGAAGGCCACGATGTTGTCATTCGTCTCGAGCTGGGTGGGGATTTCATAGAGTTCCACGTCGCCCGGCCCCCAGTCGCCGATGGGTTCCGCCCACAGGCTGGGGCGCTTTTCGTAGCGCGCCTCGAGGTCCATGAAATCGCGGTAGTCGCGCTTGCGTTGCATCAAGCCGAAGCCGCGGGGGCTCTGGTCGATGAAGGCCGAGACCTGCAGCCTCTTGGGGTTGGACAGTGGGCGCCACAGCCATTCCCCGGCGCCGGTCTGCATCATCAGCCCGTCCGAGTCGTGAACCGCCGGGCGGAAATCGTCGACCGGCTTGTTGAGCGGATCGAGCAGGAACATCGACGTCATCGGCGCGATGCCGACATGCGCGATGTCGCGGCGGGGGTAGAGGGTGAGCTCGACGTCCATCTGGGTGTCGTCACCCGGCTTGATCGAGAACTTGTAGGCACCGGTGACGGAAGGGCTGTCGAGCAGCGCCTCGACCACGATCGTGGTGGCGGCGGCGTCCGGCTTCCTGACCCAGAAGGCGCGGAAGGCCGGAAATTCCTCGCCCTTGGGCTGGCCGGTATCAACCGCGAGGCCGCGGGCCGAGAGCCCATAGACCATGCCCTTGCCCACGGCGCGGAAATAGGATGCACCCTGGAACACCGCGAATTCGTCGTTGTAGTCCGGGGAATTGATGGGGTAGCGCAGCCGCAGGCCGGAATAGTGCAGGTCGGTCTTGCCGTCCGTCTTGGGCGCCAGAGGGCCGAAAGTGAACAGGTCCGGGCTGTAATTGATGCGGGCCATCTCGCCACTGTCGACGACGTAGACATCGACAGGTGCTGTGAACAGGAAGCCCGAATGGAACAGGTCAAACGAGAAGCGATGCGGCTCGCCCTTCCAGAACGAGCGATCCGGGTTGAACCGGATATCGCGGTACTGGTCGTAGGTGAACTTGTCCCAGCCTGGCGGCATGGCGATCTTGCGATCTTCCCAAGGCTTCTGGGCCAGCGCCTCGGCCAGCTTGCGGACGTGGTCCTCGGCGAAGGGCGCCTGCTCGATGAACAGGTTGGCAGGTGCGTCCGCGAAGGACGGGATCGCACCCGTGCGCAGCGACGCGATGGTCGTGCCAAGCAAGGCCGCAGACCCCAGGACCTGACGCCGTGAGAAATTCATGCTCGGGAAATCCGGAAATATAGTGCAGCGCACAAAATAGCGTAACCTCCAGAAATGTAAAGCCCCCGCTGACACATAAGGGCTACTCGACCGCGCTGATGCCATGCACTAAAAGCGCGGCGAAACAAGGGTGCACAAGATGAAATTTGCGAAAGTGACGGAGAGGCTGGACGGTCTCGGCTCGGAAAAATGGGCCGTTCACATCGAGGGCAAGCGTCGCGCAAGCCTGGGCGAAGCGATGATCTTCCTGTCGATCGGGGAGCCTGATGCGCCCCCTCCCGTTGCCATCCTCGACGAGGCCAACCGCCAGATGCGGGCGGGGCGCTTACGCTATGCCGAGGGCCGGGGCGAGGCCAACACCCGCCGGGCGCTGTCGCGCCTCTATACCCGCCAGACAGGCCGGTCCATCAGCGAGGACCAGTTCATCTTCCTGCCCGGCACCCAGACCGCCCTCTATGCCGCCATGATGTCAGTCGTCGAGGTGGGCGACGAGGTGCTGATGGCCGACCCCTATTACGCCACCTATGAAGGCGTGATCGCGGCAGCGGGCGGCATTCCCGTGCCGATCAAGGTCGACCCCGACCATGGTTTCCACCTCAAGGCGGCGGACCTCGAGAAGCACATCACGCCCAGGACCCGCGCGCTGCTGATGAACACGCCGTCCAATCCGACGGGTGCGGTGTTCACCCGCTCCGAGATCGAGAAGATCGGCAAGGTATGCGAGAAGCATAACCTGTGGATCATCTCGGACGAGGTCTATGCCACGATGACCTATGGCAACACGGTGTTCTCCTCGCCCTTCGACGTGCCGGAGCTGGAGAAGCGCACGATCGTCGTTTCATCGATTTCCAAGTCGCATGCGCTGCCGGGCTTCCGCTGCGGCTGGATCGCCGCTTCGAAGGAATTCTGCGACCGTTGCGCACCGGTGACGGAGACCATGTTGTTCGGCTCGCAGCAGTTCCTTGAAGATGCCATGGCCTTCGCGCTCGACAACCACTTCCCCGAAGTGGATGCGATGAAGAAGAACTACGAGGCTCGCGCCCGGGCGCTGGTGAAGGCGCTGGAACATTCCAAGAAGGTGTCCGCGCGCATGCCCGAAGGTGGCATGTTCGTGATGGTGGACGTGCGGAAGACCGGGCTCTCGGGCGAGGACTTCGCACGCCGCCTGCTGGCGGAAGAGAATGTGGTGACCATGCCGGGAGAGAGCTTCGGCGCAGGCGGTGCGGGGCACCTGCGCGTGGCGCTCACCGTGAGCGTCGAGGACATCACGGAAGCCTGCAAGCGCATCGTGCGGCTGGCGGAGCGGATTTAGGGTTTGTCGCGACTCACGCCGCGCTCACCACACCTCACACGTCATCTTGCGCGGGCTTGACCCGCGCATCATTTTTGGTGGCGGAATAAAGGATGGCCGGGTCAAGCCCGGCCATGATGAACATTCAGCAGTGACTCTTCAGATTACCTGATAGCCGAACTCTTCCGCCTGCTCCGTGATCCATTCCCAGAAGCTTTCCGAGAAGCCGCGGAACACCGAGACGTCGTAAGTGTCCGCACCGACGCGCGTGAGGTGCACGCCGACATGGGCCATTTGCGTGAGTGCTGACTTGCCAACCGGGAAGGCATCCGGATGAAGATCGACCGGCGTGCCCTTGGCCAGCACGGCGCGGGCCCTGGGGCCGACAAGACGAATGATGACGCGACCGTGGCTCTGGTCGCTCACCGAGGCGAGGCCTGCAAGCTTCGCCTTGAGTTCACGATAGAGCGCGCCCTCGCCGCGGCCTTCGGCCAAGACGAAATACTGGTCGGGGCCGGCCCATTGCGCGTCATAACCCTTGAGGGCTGCAGCGGTGGCAGCGCCCTGCCCGGCCCGCGCGATCACCGTGACGATCGACATGGGGTGGCGGACGGTGAAGCTGACGCCGACGGCACCCTTGTCGGCGCCGAAGCGGCCTTGCAGGGCGACGTCCTGCAGGGGGGACACGCGGTTGAATGTGCGTTCGGTCATGTGTGCTGCCTCAGGCATGGAGTCTCTTGTTCTCCTTGTCGAAATGCATCGGGTCGCAGATCTCGGCCATCACGCGGTGACCGCGCAAACCGTCCCAGACCTGCACGATCTCGCCATGGCGCGCGCGGCCGTTGGCGAAGAGCGCCAGGCCCACCCACATGTCGAGCATGGGTGACCATGCAACACCTGTCACATAGCCCTGATCGTTCTTCATCGAGGGCGTGTCGTCCTGCTTCAGCAGATGCGCGCCCGCTCGGATGCGGTCCGCCTGGTTCACCGGGCGGATGCCGACGACCTGCTGGCGGTTCGGGTCAACGAGGCCCGGACGCTGCGCCATCATGCGGCCGATGAAGTCCTTCTTGGTGGACACCATCTTGCCCATGCCGAGGTCACCCGCCGTGGTCGTGCCGTTCAATTCGCCGCCGGCCACGTGGCCCTTCTCGATGCGCATTATGGAAAGCGCCTCGACGCCATAGGGCGTGATGCCGAATTCATCGCCGGCCTGCATCACCGCGCGGGCGACCATGGAGCCATAATCCGCCGGAACCGCCAGCTCATAGGCGTGCTCGCCCGAGAAGGAGAGGCGGAACAGGCGGGCCGGGATGCCGCCCATGATGGAGACCTCGAGCGCCGCCATGTAGGGCACGCTCTCATCCGTCATCACGAGGCCGTCCACCAGCTTCTGCAGCGTGGCGCGCGACTTCGGCCCCGCCACCGCCATCTGCGCCCACTGCTCGGTGACCGAGACATAGGTGACGTCGAGATCGGGGAACAATGCCTGGTGGGCGAATTCCATCTGCGCCATCACCTTCGCGGCGTTCGCCGTGGTGGTGGTCATCACGTAATGGTCTTCGGCGAGGCGCGAGGTGGTGCCGTCATCATAGACGATGCCGTCCTCGCGCAACATGAGGCCGTAGCGCGCCTTGCCCACTGCGAGCGTCGAGAAGGTGTTGCAGTAGAGCTTGTCGAGGAAGGCGCCTGCGTCCTTGCCCTGCACGTCGATCTTGCCGAGCGTCGAGACATCGCAGATGCCGACGGAGCCACGCGTGTTGAGCACCTCGCGCGAGGCGGAGGCCAGCCAGTCTTCACCCTCACGCGGGAACCACGAGGAGCGCATCCACAATCCGGTTTCGACGAAGACCGCGCCCTGCTCTTCCGCCCAGTCATGCAGCGGCGTCTTGCGGACGGGCTGGAAGTGGTGGCCGGTGAAGGGACCGGTGAAGGCGCCGAAGGAAACGGGCGTGTAGAAGGGACGGAAGGTGGTGGTGCCCACCTCGTCCATCGTCCGGCCCGTCGCCTCCGCCAGGATCGCAATGGCGTTGATGTTGCCGAGCTTGCCCTGGTCGGTGGCCATGCCTGTGGTGGTGTAGCGCTTGGCGAGCTCGACATCCGAATAGCCCTCGCGCGCGGCGAGCGGCAGGTCCTTGGCGGTCGAGTCATTCTGGTAGTCGATGAAGGCCTTGCCGTGGGATTCCTTCACCCACCAAAGCGGTGCAATGGCGAAAGCCTCATCACGCGACGTGGGGATATCGATCGGCTTGCCGTCCACCGCACCTTTGGCCGCGCCATCGGCGAGGCATTCGGAGAGCAGCATCTTGCCGGCGGCGGAACCCGCCACCGTGAAGGCCGGGCCATTGTCGGGCGGCAGGAAGGCCAGGAGCTTCGCGTCCCACACCGGCTTCTTGCCGCGGTGGCAGGCGAGGTTGACGATGGGGCTCCAGCCGCCGGACATGGCAACCGCCTCGCAGTTGATGTGCGTGCCGTCAGCGAGGTGCACGGATTTTACCGCCTTGCCGCCGACCGCATCGGCGACGAGAGCGCCCCGCAGCACGGGAACGCCCGCTGCATCGGCCTTCGAATCCTTGCGGCTGTCGACGATGGCCTCGACATGGATGCCGTGGGACTTGAGGTCGCGCGCAGTGCGGTAGATCGAGTCATTGCCGCCGAAGACGACGACGGAACGGCCCGCCGCCGCCGCATAGCGGTTAGCATAGGTGCGCATTGCGGTCGCCGTCATGACGCCCGGCATGTCGTTGCCGCCGAAGGCCACCGGGCGCTCTTCCGCGCCCGCTGCGAGCACGGCGCGCTTGGCGTGGATCTTCCAGTAGCGTTGGCGCGGCTCATAAGGGTCCGGCACGCGCAGATGATCGCTGACGCGCTCCACCGCACCGAAGATGTTGCCGTCGAACCAGCCCATGATGGTGGTGCGCGGCAGCAGCGTGACGTTGGGCATGCTGCTGAGTTCAGCGATGACGCCCCTGGTGAAATCGAGGCCGGACTGTCCGCCGATTTCTTCCTGTTCGTTGAGCAGCGAGCCACCAAGCGCCGAACCTTCATCGGCAAGGATGACACGCTTGCCCGAGCGGGCGGCGGCGAGTGCCGCCATCAGGCCGGTCGGGCCGGAGCCGATCACCAGCACGTCGCAATGGGCATAGGACTTCTCGTACTTGTCGGGATCGGGAAGTTTCGACGCGGTGCCGAGGCCTGCGGCGCGGCGGATGATGGGCTCGTAGATCTTCTCCCAGAAGCTCTTCGGCCACATGAAGGTCTTGTAGTAGAAGCCCGCGACGAAGACCGACGAGGCGAGCGAGGTGATGGCGCCCACGTCGAAGTCGAGCGAGGGCCAGTTGTTCTGGCTCTTGGAGACGAGCCCGTCATAGAGCTCCACCATGGTGGCGCGCGTGTTGGCTTCCTTGCGGCCGCCCTCGCGCAGTTCGACCAGCGCATTGGGCTCGGCCGCACCTGCGGTGATCACGCTGCGCGGACGGTGATACTTGAACGAGCGGCCCATGAGGGTGACGCCGTTTGCCAGCAGGGCGGAGGCCAGCGTGTCGCCCTGGTGGCCGACGTGCAGGGCACCGTCGAAGGTGAAGCGCAGTGCCGACGAACGGTCGATGAGGCCGCCCTTGTCGAGACGATAGGAGGTCATGCCTTCGCGTCCTTCGCCTTGGAGAAGTCACGCGCCGTCACCGCACCGAAGACTTCATGCGTTTCGGTGTTGCGCGACACGACGAGCCATGAGCGACAGCCGCCGGAATGGTGCGCATATTCCTCGATGGCACCGCGCGGGTTGTTGCGCAGATAGACGTATTCGTACCACGCTTCCATCGATGAAGGATCGTTGGTGGTGGGGCGGGTGGGCGCGGCGTCACCGAGGAAGGTAAACTCCTCGACTGGCCTCGTTCCGCAATGGGGGCATGGGATGAGCATGTGCGTGATCCGTCAGTGCAGGTTCGGTGTGGCGCCCTGGCCCTTTTCGTCAAGCATGTGGCCGGTCTTGAACCGGTCGAGACGATAGGCGGCGTTGAGCTTGTGGGGTTCGTCCTTGGCGATGGTGTAGGCGAAGCACCAGCCGGAGGCCGGCGTGGCCTTGAAGCCGCCATAGCACCAGCCGGCGTTGAGGTAGAGCCCCTCGATGTGGGTCTTGTCGATGATCGGCGAGCCATCCATCGACATGTCCATGATGCCGCCCCAGGAGCGCAGCACGCGCACGCGCGACAGCGACGGGATCATGGCGACACCGGCCTCGATCACATGCTCCACCATCGGCAGGTTGCCGCGGCGGGCGTAGGAGTTGTAGCCGTCGATGTCGCCACCGAAGACCAGGCCGCCCTTGTCGGACTGGGACACATAGAAGTGGCCCGCACCGAAGGTGACGACGCCGTCAATGTAGGGCTTCAAGCCCTCGGAAACGAAGGCCTGCAGAACGTGGCTTTCCATCGGCAGGCGCATGCCCACCATCTTCGCGGTTTCAGACGAGTTGCCGGCGGTGGCAAGGCCGAGCTTCTTGCACTTGATGAAGCCCCTGTTGGTGTCAACTCCGACGACCTTGCCGTTCTCGACCTTGATGCCCTTCACCTCGCAATGCTGGATGATGTCCACGCCGCGGCTGTCAGCACCACGGGCATAGCCCCAGGCCACGCCATCATGGCGCACCGTGCCGCCGCGCTTCTGCAGGAGGCCACCCTTGATGGGGAAGCGGGCATTCTCGTAATCAAAGAAGGGATACATCTCCCTGACCGCCTCGCGGTCGAGGAGTTCCGCATCCACGCCGGCGATGCGCATGGCATTGCCACGCCTGGCAAAGGCGTCGCGCTGGGCGTCGGTGTGGCAGAGGTTCAAGACGCCGCGCTGCGAGACCATGGCGTTGAAGTTGAAGTCCTGCTCGAGGTTCTCCCACAGCTTCATCGACCATTCATAGAACGGGTTGTTGCCGGGCAGCATGTAATTGGAGCGGATGATCGTGGTGTTGCGCCCGATGTTGCCGGAGCCGAGCCAGCCCTTTTCAAGAACCGCGATGTTCTTGAGGCCGTGTTCCTTGGCGAGGTAATAGGCCGTCGCCAGCCCGTGGCCGCCGCCGCCGACGATGATGATGTCATATTCCTTCTGGGGCACGGGATCGCGCCAGGCGGGCTCCCAGTTCTTGTGGCCGGAGAAGGAATTCTTGATGAGCGAGAATACGTTGTAGCGCATGCGCTGGTCCTGAATCTTGGATGTTTCCTTATACGCCCGGGGACCGCCAGAGTCTTGCAGTCAAGAGCCGTTTCCTGATAGATTTGCGCCATGCCAGAAACGCCACAGACAGTGGGCCTGCTGCTCATCCCCGGCTTCGCGCTGATGTCCTATGCCTCGGTGGTGGAGCCCTTACGCGCCGCCAATTTGCTGGCGGGGCGGGAGCTTTACCGCTGGGTTTACATCACGCCGGGCCCGGCCATCGTGACGGCGTCCTGCGGGGCGACCGTGCCCTGCCCGGTGAAGGCGGGCGACACCGTGAAGCTCGATTTCCTGTTCGTCTGCGCGGGCGGCAACCCGACGGCCTTCAAGGACCGCACCACGCTGCAATGGCTGAGGACTCTCGCCGCGCGGGGGCTGCGTATCGGGGGCGTGTCGGGCGGGCCGGTAATCCTGGCGCGCGCCGGCATCATGGACGGCTATCACATGACGGTGCACTGGGAGCATGCTCCGGCTGTGTCCGAGGGCTTTCCCAACATCATGCTGACGCGCTCGATCTACATCGTCGACAGGAACCGCCTCACCTGTGCCGGTGGCACCGCACCCCTTGACATGATGCATGCGCTGATTGCCGAGGCGCATGGGCCGGAGCTTGCACGCAAGGTATCCGACTGGTTCATGCACACTGACATCCGCCCGGCGCAATCGGCCCAGCGCGCCTCGCTGACGGAGCGCTACGGCGTGCATGATGATCGCCTCACCGCCGCGATGGAGCTGATGGAGAGCCACCCAGGTGAACCGCTGAAGCGCAGCGAAACGGCACGGCGCATTGGGCTTTCCACGCGCCAGTTGGACCGGCTGTTCGCCGAGAAGCTGGGTGCCAGCTATGCCGAGCACTATCGCCAGACGAGGCTGGAACGCGCCCGCGACCTGTTGCGCCAGTCCGCCGTGCCGATCACCGAAATTGCGCTCGGCTGCGGATTCTCGAGCGCCAGCCACTTCAGCCGGGCATACCGCGAGGCGTTTGGAGGGACGCCGGCTTCGGAACGCAAGGAGCCCGCTCAAAAGGAAAAGCCCGGCGCAATTTCCTGAGCCGGGCTTTTCGTTCGCTTGGATCGCCCGAGGGATCAGCAGTCGAGCGTTGTGTCGCGCTCCCACTGCGTCAGGTGACGGCAGTAGTTGTTCCACTCATTGTGCTTGAGCTTGAGATAGCCCTGCGACACTTCCTTGCCGAGCATCTCCTGCAGGTAGCTGTCCTGCTCGAAGTTCCTGAGCGCGTCGAGAAGGTTGAGCGGCAGCTTCTTGGCGTTCTTGACGGTGTGGCCCTCGGCATACATGTCGATGTCGAGGCGCTTGCCCGGATCCATCTGCTTTTCCACGCCATGCATGCCGGCGACGAGGATGGAGGCCAGCAGCAGGTAGGGGTTGGCAGCACAGTCCGGCAGGCGATATTCCGCGCGGCCCGAGTCCGGGATGCGGACCATGTGGGTGCGGTTATTGCCGCCATAGGTGATCGACGAAGGCGACCAGGTGGCGCCCGAGATGGTGCGCGGCGCGTTGATGCGCTTGTAGCTGTTCACCGTGGGGTTGGTGATGGCGCACATCGCGGCGGCGTGCTGCATGAGTCCGCCGAGGAAGTGATAGCCGAGCTTGGAGACGCCGAGCTCGCCCTTCAGATCCTCGAACAGGTTCTTCTTGCCGTCCTTCGTCCACACCGAGAGGTGAACGTGGCAGCCGTTGCCGGTGAGGTTGATGAAGGGCTTCGGCATGAAGGTGGCGCGCAGGCCATGCTTCTCGGCGATCGACTTCACCATGAACTTGAAGAAGGCCACCTGGTCGGCGGTGGTAAGTGCATCCGAGAAGTTCCAGTTGATTTCGAACTGGCCGTTCGCATCTTCATGGTCGTTCTGGTAGGGGCCCCAGCCGAGCTGCGTCATGGTCGTGCAGATCTCGGCGATGACATCGAGGCGGCGCATAATGGCGGCCTGATCGTAGCAGGGCTTTTCGGCAGTATCGCGATTGTCCGAGACGGCCGAGCCATCGGCGTTGATCAGGTGGAACTCAGGCTCGACGCCGGCCATGAGCTTCATGTTCTTCTTGGCATAATGCTCAGAGAGCTTGCGCAGCACGACGCGCGGCGCCTGGGCAAGCGGCTCGCCATTCATCCACGGCTCGCCCGCGACCCACGCCACTTCGGGGCGCCACGGCAGCGGGATGATGGAGTTCACGTCGGGCATCACAAGAATATCGGGGTGGGCTGGCGTCTGGTCGAGCCACGTCGCGAAGCCCGCAAAGCCCGCACCGGCCTTCTGCATCCTGGCCGCGGCTTCCGCCGGAACGAGCTTGGCGCGCTGCACGCCGAACAGATCGGTGAAATTGAAGAGGAAAAATTTGATGCCGTTTTTCTTGGCATAAGCGGCCAGTTCGCTCATGGTTCGGTTCACTCCCGTGTCGTTTTTGTTGGTCTTGTTTATGTAACCCCGGCTTCCTTACTGAGGAAACCGGGGAATGTCATCAGGCACGATACTAGTATCCGCCGCGGCCGGGAATCCAGCTTGTTCCTGCAATGGGGACCTGCGCCATTGCCGCAGCTTCCACCGTCAACGCACACAGATCTTCAGGCTCGAGATTGTGCAGATGGCTCTTGCCGCAGGCGCGTGCGACCGTCTGGGCCTCGAGCGTCATGACCTTGAGGTAGTTGGAAAGCCTGCGCCCTGCTTTCACCGGATCGAGCCTGGCGGCCAGCACCGGATCCTGCGTGGTGATGCCAGCGGGATCGCGGCCTTCGTGCCAGTCGTCATAGGCGCCGGCCGTGGTGCCCAGCGCGCGGTATTCCTCTTCGAGGTGCGGGTCATTGTCGCCCAGCGCCACGAGTGCTGCCGTGCCGATGGCAACTGCATCAGCACCCAGCGCCAGCGCCTTGGCCACATCAGCACCTGAACGGATGCCACCCGACACGATGAGTTGTACCTTGCGATGCATCCCCAAGTCCTGCAGCGCCTTCACCGCGGGGCGGATGCAGGCAAGGATGGGCAGGCCCACATGCTCGATGAAGACTTCTTGCGTGGCGGCGGTGCCGCCCTGCATGCCGTCCAGCACCACGACGTCAGCACCGGCCTTCACCGCGAGTGCAACGTCGTAATAGGGGCGCGTGCCACCGACCTTCACGTAGATCGGCTTTTCCCACGAGGTGATTTCGCGCAGCTCGTGAATCTTGATCTCGAGATCGTCCGGGCCCGTCCAATCCGGATGGCGGCAGGCGGAGCGCTGGTCGATGCCCTTGGGCAGGCAACGCATGGCGGCGACGCGATCGGAAATCTTCTGGCCCAAAAGCATGCCGCCGCCGCCAGGCTTGGCACCCTGACCGACGACGACTTCGATCGCATCGGCCTTGCGCAAATCGTCCGGGTTCATGCCATAGC
>Ga0194035_1000162_pt1 | contig 39536 bp, 38 predicted proteins | sample JunL2320m_MetaG_FD_148680 | JGI IMG/M metagenome (GOLD analysis project Ga0194035, IMG submission 148680) | Anoxic zone freshwater microbial communities from boreal shield lake in IISD Experimental Lakes Area, Ontario, Canada - Jun2016-L239-20m | ecosystem: Environmental > Aquatic > Freshwater >...
GGCCCTTGCCGTCCACCAGACTCATCTGATTGTCCATCCCCGCCTGCGAGGTCCCCGCACCGACGAACAACGCCGAGAACGCGGCAACCAATGCCACCAGAATACGACCGACTGCCTTCATGGTCTCTTTACCGCCTCACGGTGTCAGTTCCCGAACAGTTCCGAACGGGCCTTGATTCGACTGGCTCACTGTTCTCATCGACAACAGCAAGCACATTATTACGCGTTATCTGGGGGAAATTCTCGACAACGCGAATCTAAGACCAAATTTCGCCGCCTACTGAACAGGTCAGGTCGGTCAGGCGGGAAATGCCGCGACCGGCATGAGAACACTGCCGCGGCAGGCACCCTCGGCGATATCGGTATGCCAGGTGCCCCGTAGCGACCCGTCCGGCTGGGGTTGGTAAAACGCCCAGGAGGTGGCCCGGGCCCACTGCTTCTGGCCCCCCTCGCCCAGGGAGCAGTCCCACAACCAGTCGTAGCTGGAGGCCCACTCCGAACCGCCCCAGGCATATCGCGTCGGTTGCGGGATCGTTGGGTTTCCCGGCCGCGGTCCGTCGATCACAGTGGCCACGCATCGATTGAAGGAGCATTGGGTGGCCAGCGTGAAGACGGCGCCGAAGTCGCTTTCCGGCTGCCTGCTCGCCGGGCTGGTGCCCGCCTTCTGTGAGGCGTAGGTGACCATCTGGTAGCGCCCATTCCACGGCTGCGGCGCGGCGGAGGCGGTCGCCGGGCGCAGCGTCATGGCACCCAGGAGAACCGCTGCCAGCAGCAACGGCATACGACGGTGGTGCCCGACGCCCATCACACCGCTGGGGTCAGCGCGGACGGCACGGTCTGACCAGGCCACATACGCCCCAGGGTAGCCGCCGATAAACCTCACCTGTCGCATCTGCAACACGACTCGCCGGGCGGCGAGGTAGCCTCGCGAGGTGCTGCTGGCCTCCCTGAACCCGGCCGCGGTGGCGGACGGGGCCGATATCTCCGACGCGGTCCGCATCGCCGGGGTCACCCTGTCCCGTAGCGATCTGGTCGGCGCGGCGACATCGGTGGCCGAGCGGGTCGGCGGTGCGCAGCGCATCGCCGTGCTGGCCACCCCGACGCCGGCGACGGTGCTCGCGATCACCGGATGCCTGATCGCCGGTGTGCCGTTCGTCCCGGTTCCGGCCGACGTCGGCATCGCCGAGCAGACGCATATCCTCACCGACTCCGGCGCCCAGGGGTGGCTGGGCGATGTGCCGAACGACCCGGCCGGCTTGCCGCACGTTCCGGTACGACTCCACGCCCGCTCCTGGCATCGGTATCGCGAACCCGATTCGAGCGACACCGCGATGGTGATCTACACCTCCGGCACCACCGGGCCGCCCAAGGGGGCGGTGATCAGCCGTGGGGCGCTGGCCGCTGATATCGACGCGCTCGCGCAGGCGTGGCAGTGGACGCCCGAGGACACTCTGGTGCACGGTCTGCCCCTGTTCCATGTGCACGGGCTGGTGCTCGGACTGCTGGGCTCGCTGCGGGTGGGCAACCGCTTCGTGCACACCGGCAAGCCCACCCCGCAGGCCTATGCGGCCGCGGCGGGGAGTCTCTACTTCGGGGTGCCGACGGTGTGGTCGCGGGTTGTCTCTGACGCGGCGTCGGCTCGTGCGCTGTCATCGGCGCGCCTGCTGGTATCGGGCAGCGCCGCGTTACCGGTTCCGGTATTCGACACGTTGAAAGAGCTGACGGGTCACTCACCGGTGGAGCGCTATGGCTGCACCGAGACGCTGATCACCGTGAGCACCCGCGCAGACGGTGAGCGCCCGCCAGGCTGTGTCGGCTTTCCCCTCGACGGTATGCAGACCCGTCTGGTTCATGAGGATGGATCACCCGCTGCGCACGATGGGGAAACCATTGGACGCCTTCAGGTTCGGACGCCGGCGGTCTTCGACGGATATCTCAACTCCCCGGCTGCAACCGCCGAGGCGTTTGAGCCCGAGGGTTGGTATCGCACCGGCGATGTCGCCACCATCGACCCCGGCGGAATGCACCGCATCGTTGGTCGCGAGTCCGTGGACCTGATCAAATCGGGCGGCTACCGGATCGGTGCCGGCGAGATCGAAACAGCCCTGCTGGGTCATCCCGGAGTGGCCGAGGTCGCCGTGGTCGGACTACCCGATACGGACCTGGGTCAGCGGATCGTCGCGTTCGTCGTCGGTGATACCGGAACTGAAGAACTCATCGCCTTTGTGGCGCAGCAACTTTCGGTGCACAAGCGGCCGAGGGAGATCCGGCTTGTCGACTCGTTGCCGCGTAATGCGATGGGCAAGGTGGTCAAGAAGGAGTTGATGTCCGGCGATTAGACTGCCGGGCAGTCATGGGTGCTAGTTGGCGTGCAGCGCCTTGTTGAGGGTGATGCCCTTACCGTCACGGGCCACCACCTCCACCGCGCCGGTCATCGAATTACGGCGGAACAGAAGGTTATTCGCGCCGGAGAATTCGCGGGCCTTCACCGTGACTCCATCGGACATGGTGACCTTGGTGCCGGCGGTGATGTACAAGCCCGCCTCGACAACGCAATCATCACCCAGTGAGATGCCCAGACCTGAATTGGCACCCAGTAGGCAACGCTTGCCCACCGAGATCACTTCGGTACCGCCGCCCGACAGCGTGCCCATGATCGATGCGCCGCCGCCGACGTCGGAACCGTCACCGACCACCACGCCCGCGGAGATGCGACCCTCCACCATCGAGGTACCCAGCGTTCCGGCGTTGAAGTTCACGAAGCCCTCATGCATCACGGTGGTTCCCTCGGCCAGGTGGGCGCCGAGGCGGACCCGATCGGCGTCGGCGATGCGCACTCCGGTCGGCACCACGTAGTCGACCATCCGCGGGAACTTGTCCACGCCGTACACCGTCACCGGCCCGCGGCGGCGCAGCCGAAGTCGCACCTTCTCGAAGCCTTCGATGCGGCAGGGCCCGTAGTTGGTCCACACCACATTGGTCAGGGCACCGAACACCCCGGACAGGTTGCACCCGTGCGGTTCGACCAGCCGGTGGGAGAGCAGATGCAATCGCAGATAGGCGTCGTAGGTATCGGCCGGGGGGTCGTTGAGGTCGGCGATGACGGTGCGGATCACGATGATCGCCACGCCGCGGTCGGCGTCGGGACCGCCCAGGGCGCCCAATTCGTCGGGAACATCGCCGGGAATAAGCCTGGTGGTTCCGGACGGGCTGTAGGCACCCAATTCAGGATCCGGAAACCAGGCATCGAGAACCGTGCCGTCCTCGGCGATGGTGGCCAGTCCGAAACCCGCGGCGGAAGTCACGGTGCTACACGCTAGTCGATGGCCGCGGCCCGCTAGCCTGGTGAGTTGTGCTGGACCTCCACGCCGATCCGGTCGATCTGACCGCCGCGCTCGTCGACATCCCCAGTGTGTCCCGGGACGAGCGGCGCATCGCCGACGAAGTCGAACGCGCACTGCGCGAGCAGACGGGTTACGAGGTGATTCGCAACGGGGACGCGGTGCTGGCGCGGACCGACTTCGGCCGGCCTACCCGGGTGGTGCTCGCCGGTCATCTCGACACCGTGCCGATCGCTGACAACGTCCCGTCGCGCCGCGACGCTGACCACATTTACGGCTGTGGGACCTGCGATATGAAGTCCGGCGACGCGGTGTTCCTTCACCTCGCGGCCACCCTCGCCGAACCCGTGCACGACATCACGCTGATCTTCTACGACTGCGAAGAGATCGAGGCATCGGCCAATGGGCTGGGCCGTATCGAGCGTGAGCTTCCCGACTGGCTGCGCGCCGATGTCGCCGTGCTGGGCGAACCGTCCGGTGGCTATATCGAAGCGGGCTGCCAGGGCACGCTGCGCGCCGTCCTTTCCGCGACCGGCACCCGTGCGCACTCCGCGCGACCATGGTTGGGAAACAACGCAATTCATCAACTTGGCGAGGTACTCGATCGGCTGAAGATGTATGAGGGTCGGGAAGTTGATATCGATGGCTGCACCTATCGGGAGGGACTGTCAGCGGTGGGGATTGACGGGGGTGTGGCCAGCAACGTCATCCCCGACGTGGCCTCGGTGACCGTCAACTTTCGGTTCGCACCCGACCGCACCCCGGCGGATGCGCTGACCCACGTCCGGGAGGTGTTCGCCGGTCTCGACGTCGACCTGCAGCAGACCGATTCGGCTGCCGGCGCGTTGCCCGGGCTACATCATCCGGCAGCGGCCGCCCTGGTGGATGCGGCAGGCGGACTGGTGCGTGCCAAGTATGGCTGGACCGATGTGTCACGCTTTGCCGCGCTGGGCATACCTGCGGTGAACTTCGGGCCGGGTGACCCGAATCTGGCCCACCGCCGCGACGAACGGGTGTCGGTCGCACAGATCACGGCGGTAGCCGCCACCCTGCGTCGCTATCTGACGACCCCCTGACGGCCACTGGCTGACTACCGGCTGGCGGCCAGCTCGCGAGCATGCGCTAAAGCCGTCCGGGTGTACTCGCAGTCGGCCGCCGCTGCGATCTTGGCCAGCCCGTCGGCCGCACGGACGTCACCCAGCCGGGCCGCCTCGTGCCAGGCCCGGACGGCGATCGCGTACTGACCGGTGCGCTCGGCCATCCGGGCGCCCTCGCGGGCCGCGTCGATCGCACCGTGCCGATCGCCGATGGTGGCGAGCCGCCAGGCCCGTGCCACGGCGAGTTCCGGGGCAAACAACGCCGACTTGGTGCCGTGCCGGGATTCGGCGCGGCTGAGCATCTTCGCCGATTCGGCGATCTCACCCTGCTGGGCCAGCGCGGTGGCCAGGTACGTCAACGACAGCGGGCCCCACGAATAGCCGGTGCGCTCCAGCGTTGCCGAGGCCGGCGCCAGCAGTGTGGCGGCCCCGGCCGGCTCGCCCCGGGCGATCAACACCTCAGCCAACAGCAGCTCACCGATCGAACGGCCCGGTTGGGCCAGTTCAGCGAAGTCGGTGAAGCCCAGGGCGGTGTCGTAGGCGGTCTGGGTCCGACCCGCCATCAGAAGTGTGGTCGTCTCCGCCAGCCCGACGGTAAAGCGCAGCAGCCCGGGATACTCCGCCCCCAACGCCCGATCCACCAGCGGTCCGACATCGGCGAACCGTCCCATTCGAGCCGAACTCAACGCCGCCGCACTCGATGCCCACGCCACGGCCATATCCGGGGCGTCCGCCGCCGACAGCACCTCGGTCGCGATCTCGAGGGCCCGCGCGACGTTACCGGAGTTCATCGCGAACGTCGCCGACAGTGCGTCGAGGGTGATCCGCGCCGGCAGCCCGCTGACCCGACGGCGAACCGTCTGCAGAAACGCTGACGCTCGCTCTGGTTCCGACAGCATCCAGAACTGGTTGGCTGCCCGCGGCAAGGCCCACGCCAACACCTGCTCCTCCGACAAGGAGTCGGGGTCCACCTCCGCAAGAACGCGATCGGCCTCCCTGCCGCGACCCTGCCAGGCCAGCGCATAGCTCAGCGCAAGGCGGGCATCGAACCGCTCGTCGCGTTCCAACGCGGCGGTGGCCAATCGCTCGCTCAAGCCCAGGTCGCCCAGACGCAACGCCTCCTGGGCCGCGGCCACCACATCGTCAACGGCCTGCGGGCGCTCGCTGTCGAGTGCGAGTACCGAGCGCCCGAGACGGTCACCGAGGTGCCGCAGCGGGTGGATCGCGAGCCGCTCGGCCACTTCGGTGCGCAGCCGGCGCAACTGCGGTTCGGCCATGGTCGAGCCGGCCTGTTCGGCGAAGAGCGGATGCGCGCTGTAGACCGAGCTTCCGACCAGCCTTACCGCCCCGGCTGCCTCGGCGGTAGCGATGGCGTCGGCTGCGGTGAGCGCCACCAGGTCCTCGCATGCCAGTGGCTGCTGCACGCTGAGATAGGCCAGCACATCGCGGGCTGGCGTCGGCAGGCTCGCCACATACCGGCCGACCAGATCGGGCAGTGACCGCTCGGGGTTACCGGTCTGCACCATCAGCCGAAGGTGCAGCGGGTTTCCCACGCTGCGGCGGTACAGCTCGGCGTGATCCAGGGCTGGGTCGATGGCCGCATACAGGTCCGCTCCGAGGGCTGACAACACGGCTTCTGTTTCGGCGGCCTCCATCGGGGGGATGTCGATGCGCGGGAGCAGGCCGTCCTGCCACAGGGCGGCGATCGCGGCGGGGATCGGCGGCGTGGAGCGGGCCGTCACAATGAGTCGGCCCCGGTTCGCCTGCGCCAGTTGGTAGACCAGCGTGGCTGACAGTGGATCGAGCAGGTGGGCGTCGTCGACGATAATGAGCGCGTTATCAGTCTGTGCGAGAAGAGAATCCAGCGCCGCATGGATCAGGGCCGCCGGTTTACCGACCTCGGCGATGTCGACCAGTGGACCGAACGCGCCGAACGGGACCGCAGATTGGGTGGCGGTTCCGGTCACCCGCACTGGGTTTCGTTGCCCCAACCGTTCGGCGATCTGTTCGGCCAGGGTTGTTTTGCCCACGCCGTCGACGCCGAGAAGGGCAACCCCGCCCGCGGGGCGTCCGTCGAATAGGCGCACGACCTCGTCCAGAATCGGCTCGCGCGGCGAGGTTGCCCACCGGATCGGCATAGCCGGACTTTATGGCCCGTGGCCTGCTTCGCACACCATTAGCCGGAAAACATGCGTGAATTCGGCCGGCGCGGGCCTCTGGTCTAGGTTTCGGGTGTGCAACAGCAAGCCGATTCCGGGTCCGAGTGGGCGGTATGCGTGTACTGCTCCGCCGGCCCGCGCCACCCGGCGCTCCTGGACCTGGCTCACCGGGTCGGTGCGGCGATCGCGCAGCGGGGCTGGACGCTGGTGTCCGGCGGCGGCAACGTCTCGGCGATGGGAGCGGTCGCTGCCGGCGCGCGTGCGGAGGGCGGTCGTACCGTCGGCGTGATCCCCAAGGCCCTGGTGCACCGCGAGCTGGCCGATATCGGGGCCGATGAACTGGTCGTCACCGACACCATGAGGCAGCGCAAGCAGGTGATGGAGGATCGCAGTGACGCCTTCCTGGCATTGCCCGGTGGAATCGGCACGTGCGAGGAGCTCTTCGAAACCTGGACCGGCGGGTATCTCGGAATTCACGACAAGCCGGTTGTGCTACTGGATCCTGACGGCCATTATGACGGGCTTCGCGCCTGGCTCGCGGGCCTTGTCGAAACCGGGTACGTCACGCAGGCCGCACTGGATCGGCTGCTGGTGGTCGGTGATGTTGAGTCAGCACTCGCGTTGTGCGCCAAGGATTCTCCCGGGGAGGAACCCTGATCATGGGAATCGCAAAATCGAATCCGTCGCGCTCGGTGAGCCTGCTCAATTTGGCCACCCGACTTCCGGCCATTATATTAGACGCTCCGGTGATCGTGCGGGCCGCGCTGACCGGACTGCTGGCTCAGCCGAGTTCGAAGGCCTCGATTGGCAAGGTCTTCGCTGACCGTGCCGCCCGTTACGGTGACCGGATCTTCATCCGTTTCGGCGATGAGCAGATCACCTACTCCCAGGCGAACCAGACTGCCAACCGTTACGCGGCGGTGCTCGCCGAGCGCGGAGTCGGCCGCGGTGACGTGGTCGGTGTCATGTTGCGCAACTCTCCTGAGGCGGTGCTCACGATGCTGGCCGCAGTCAAATGCGGAGCAGTTGCCGGAATGCTGAACCACCACCAGCGCGAGGAGGTGCTGGCGCACAGCATCGAACTGCTGAACGCCACCGTTCTCGTCGCCGAGACCGACCTGATCGAACCCATTGCGTCCAGTGGCGCAGAACTGGCCGGTATCGACCTCATCGCGATTGAGGATTTCGACAACGCGGCTGAGGGCAAGCCGACGGCCAACCCCGCCTCGGCCGACGAGGTGCAGGCCAAGGATCCGGCGTTCTACATTTTTACCTCCGGCACCACGGGCCACCCGAAGGCCAGCGTGATGACCCACCTGCGGTGGCTGCGCGCGCTGGCAGCCTTCGGCGGGCTGGGACTTCGTCTGCGTGGCACTGACACGCTGTACTGCCCGTTGCCGATCTACCACAACAATGCGCTGACTGTCGCCCTGTCCTCGGTGATCGATGCGGGCGCGACGTTGGCATTGGGAAGGACGTTCTCAGCGTCTCGGTTCTGGGACGAGATTCGACAGCTGGACGCCACCGCGTTCATCTACATCGGCGAGGTCTGCCGTTATCTGCTCAACCAGCCGCCCAGGACAGACGACCGTGCGCACAAAGTTCGGGTCATCGTCGGCAACGGCCTGCGACCGGAGATCTGGGAGGAGTTCACCCGCCGGTTCGGCATCGGCCGGGTTGCCGAGTTCTACGCCGCCAGTGAGGGAAACACCGGTTTCATCAACATCTTCAACATCCCAGGGTCGACGGGAGTCAATCCGATGCCGTTGGCCTATGTCGAATATGACCCGGAGACATCCGAGCCTTTGCGCGGCGCCGACGGACGGGTGCGCCGGGTGCCGCCCGGCCGGCCGGGGCTGCTGCTGAGTCCGGTGAACCGGCTCTCGCCATTCGACGGCTACACCGACAAAGCGGCCAGCGAGAAGAAGTTGGTGCGCAACGCCTTCAAGGACGGTGACGTCTGGTTCAACACCGGTGACCTGATGAGCCCGCAGGGAATGGGACACGCGGCCTTCTCCGATCGCCTCGGTGACACGTTCCGCTGGAAGGGCGAGAACGTGGCCACCACCCAGGTGGAGGCGGCACTGGTCGCCGACCGTGCGGTCGAGGAATGCACGGTGTTCGGCGTCGAGGTGCCCGACACCGGCGGGCGGGCCGGCATGGCGGCGGTCAAGTTGCGCGTAGGTTCGCAATTCGCACCTCGTGCTTTGGCCGCAACCTTGTACGCCACCTTGCCGGTGTACGCGATACCACTGTTCATTCGGATCGTCGAGTCGTTGGAAACCACCACGACCTTCAAAAGCCGCAAGGTCGAGTTACGCAACCAGGGCTACGGCGCCGATGTACCGGATCCGCTCTACGTGTTGGGTGGCCGTGAAGAGGGTTATCTGCCGTTCTATGCGTCATATACGGCCGACGTCGCCGCCGGTCGCCGCCCCCACTAGCCTTGTCCCGGTGAGTTCGACGTTCTGCGGACGGCCGGTGGCCGGTGATCGCGCGCTGATCATGGCGATCGTCAACCGCACCCCCGACTCCTTCTACGACCGGGGCGCGACCTTCACCGATGAGGCTGCGATGGCAGCGGTGCACCGGGTCGTTGCCGAGGGCGCCGACGTCATCGATATCGGCGGGGTCAAGGCCGGGCCGGGGGTTCTCGTCGATGCGGCCGAGGAGATCACCCGCGTGGTGCCGTTCATCGAATGGGTGCGCGCCGAGTACCCCTCGCAGTGCATCAGCGTGGACACCTGGCGTGCCTCAGTTGCCAAGCAAGCCTGCGCGGCGGGAGCAGACATCATCAACGACACCTGGGCAGGTCACGATCCGGCGCTGCCCGAGGTAGCCGCCGAATTCGGGGCGGGCATCGTCTGTTCCCATACCGGTGGAGCCGTCCCGCGCACGCGGCCGTTTCGCGTCCACTACGGGACAGCAGTGACAGGTATTGTCGACGATGTGATTGCAGAGGTTACTGCTGCGGCCGAAAATGCTGTGGCCGTTGGAGTTCCGCGTGATCGCGTGCTCATCGATCCCACGCATGATTTCGGCAAGAACACCTTTCACGGCATCACTCTGTTGCGACACGTGAAAGATCTTGTCAACACCGGATGGCCCGTCCTGATGGCACTGAGCAATAAGGACTTCATCGGCGAGACGCTGGGTGTGGAACTTACCGAACGGCTCGAGGGGACCCTGGCGGCAACGGCCCTGGCCGCCGCCGACGGAGCCCGGATGTTTCGGGTCCACGAGGTCGGACCTACCCGGCGGGTGCTGGAGATGGTCGCCTCCATCAAAGGCGAGCGTCCGCCGACGCGAACGGTTCGGGGCCTGGCATGAGTGCCGAACCCGCATCGAACAATGCCACCGAGACCGGCGACACCTGGCTGGCCGGCCACAGCTGGCATCGGCCCACCTGGACGCTTGCCGAACTCGAGCGCGCCAAACGCGGCCGCACCATCTCGGTGGTGCTGCCCGCGCTCAACGAGGCCGAGACCATCGGCTCGGTGATCGACACGATCACTCCGATGCTGGGTGGTCTCGTCGACGAGTTGATCGTGCTCGACTCCGGCTCCACCGACGACACCCAGGCTCGCGCGCTCACTGCCGGTGCCCGGGTCGTCACCCGGGAGGAAGCCCTGCCCGAGATCCCGCCACAACCGGGCAAGGGTGAGGCGCTGTGGCGCTCGTTGGCTGCCACCACCGGCGACTTCATCGTCTTCATCGACTCCGACTTGATCGACCCCGACCCGATGTTCGTGCCCCGCCTGGTTGGTCCACTGCTCACCGAGGACGGTATCCACCTGGTCAGAGGGTTCTACCGGCGACCGCTGAGGGTCGGTGCCGGAGAGGACGCGAACGGGGGCGGCCGGGTCACCGAGTTGGTCGCGCGACCACTACTGGCGGCCTTGCGGCCCGAACTCAGATATGTGCTGCAGCCGTTGGGTGGGGAGTACGCCGGCACCCGGGAATTGCTGACCGCGGTGGCGTTCGCGCCCGGCTACGGCGTGGAGATCGGACTGCTCATCGACACCTATGACCGGCTCGGGCTGAATGCGATCGCTCAGGTGAACCTGGGTCTTCGCACGCACCGCAACCGACCCCTGAGCGAGCTCGGCCCGATGAGCCGCCAGATCATCGCCACCCTGCTGACTCGCTGCGGAATCCCCGACTCCGGCGTCGGCCTGACCCAGTTCCTGCCCGACGGTGACGGCTACCAGACACGCGCCTCGACGGTGTCGCTGGCTGACCGACCGCCGATGAACACCCTGCGCTAGACGCCCATTGCCGCACCGGGTGGGGCAGGATCATCTGTGTGACGCTGATCCTGCTGTATCTGGTGGTGCTGATTCTGGTGGCCGTCGTCCTCTTCGGGATCGCCAGCCTTGTGTTCGGGCGCGGTGAACAATTGCCGCCGCTGCCGCGAGCCACTACCGCGACCGTGTTGCCGGCGAACGGCGTCACGGGCGCTGATGTCGAGGCGGTGAAGTTCACCCAGGTGTTGCGGGGCTACAAGACCAGCGAAGTGGACTGGGTGTTGGACCGGCTCGGTGCCGAACTCGATCGGCTGCGCGCCGAACTCGCCGCGGCGCGGATCAATGCGGGCTCACCCGACCCCGGCTCGTTGTGACACCGGCCGTCGGCGACGACGGCCGCCCCCGGTGCGACTGGGCGGTCAGTGGGCCGGCACTGCTGCGGGAGTACCACGATCAGGAGTGGGGTCGGCCGTTGCGCGGCCGGGTCGCGCTGTTCGAGCGGATGACACTTGAAGCCTTTCAGAGTGGGCTGTCCTGGCTGATCATCCTGCGCAAGCGGGATAACTTCCGGCGCGGGTTCGCCGGCTTCGATATCGAGACCGTGGCCGGCTACACCGAACGTGACGTGGCCCGACTGCTGGAAGACGTGGGCATCGTGCGCAACCGGGCCAAGATCGAGGCCACCATCGCCAACGCCAGAGTCGCCGCCGATCTCGATGTCGACCTGTCCGATCTGCTGTGGTCGTACGCTCCGCCGCCTCGTCCGCGTCCCGAAAGATCCGCCGGCATTGCGTCGTCAACCCCGGAGTCGAAGGCCTTGGCGCGTCGCCTCAAAAGCCTCGGTTTCCGGTTCGTCGGACCCACCACCGCCTACGCGCTGATGCAGGCCACCGGCATGGTCGATGACCATCTACAGGCCTGCTGGGTGCCGCCCGCACCGGTCTTTACCGGGGCTTTTATAGCTCTGGGCGCTGATAGGGAACAATAGAAGCAAGAGAACCAAAGAAACCGGCAACGATTCGATCGTGTCGGCGGGTCTGCGCGATCTGGAGGGAGCACTCGATGGCGGCGATGAAGCCCCGGACCGGCGACGGTCCGCTGGAAGCGACGAAAGAGGGGCGCGGCATCGTGATGCGGGTACCACTGGAGGGCGGCGGCAGACTCGTCGTCGAGTTGACCCCCGCCGAGGCCGCAGCGCTCGGTGATGAACTCAAGGGCGTCACCAGCTGAGCCGTGCGGATTACCCCGACACCCTGCGATAGATCCCGAGCGTCTGCTCGGCGATGCGCGCCCAGGAGAATTCGTCGATACAGCGCTGACGTCCGGCCGCCCCGTAGGCTCGTGCTTTCGCCTGATCGGCCACCAGTGCGTTGACCGCTTCAGCGAGGCCGGCTTCGAAGGTGGCCGGATCTGCCGGGTCATAGTGCACCAGGGTGCCGGTCACTGAGTCGTTGACCACCTCCGGAATTCCGCCAACGTCGGAGGCGACGACAGCAGTTTCACACGCCATCGCCTCCAGGTTGACGATGCCAAGCGGTTCATAGACTGAGGGGCAGACAAAAGCTGTTGCTGCTGAAAGTATTTCGCGGATCTCATGCACCGGCAGTATGTCCCGGACCCAGAACACGCCGCTGCGCTCATCGGCCAGGCCGGAGACGGCGGCGGCGACCTCAGCGGCGATCTCGGGTGTGTCGGGAGCTCCCGCGCACAGCACCAACTGAACATCCGGGTGGAAGCGATGCGCTGCTGCGATGAGATGTGGCACACCCTTCTGGCGGGTGATCCGGCCGACGAAGGCCACCATCGGCCGTGCGGGGTCCACGCCGAGCTTGCTGAGCACCGACTGGCCGGGGTCAGGTGCGGCCGGGTACCACACGTCGGTGTCGATACCGTTCTTGACGACGTGCACTCGGGCGGGTTCCAGCGCCGGATATGCCGACAGCACGTCGGCTCGCATACCGGAGCTGACTGCGATCACCGCGTCGGCGGACTGCACCGCGGTTCGCTCCACCCACAACGAAACCTGATAGCCGCCGCCGAGTTGCTCGGCCTTCCAGGGACGCATCGGTTCCAGCGAATGGGCGGTCAGTACGTGCGGAACGCCGTGTAGCAGTGCGGCGATATGTCCGGCCATGCCGGTGTACCAGGTGTGCGAGTGCACGACTGTCGCACCGACCGCTGCGTTAACCATCCTCAGGTCCGCCGACAGCGTCGTCAGCGCCGGATTCGCCTCGGCCAACGCAGGGTCGGGCTGGTGGGCGAACGCCCCGGGACGAGCCGCCCCCATGCAGTGCACGTCGACCTCACACAGGCGGCGCAACTGGGCGACGAGCTCGGTCACGTGTACCCCGGCACCGCCGTAAACCTCGGGCGGGAATTCGCGGGTCATCATCGCCACTCGCATACAGGTGACCGTAGCCCCAACACGCTTGTTGGGGCGAGAGGTTTGGAGCCCCAACACGCTTGTTGGGGCGAGAGGTTTGGAGCCCCAACACGCTTGTTGGGGCGAGAGGTTTGGAGCCCCAACACGCTTGTTGGGGCGAGAGAGAAACCTTGATTGCCCTAGCAGTCGGCAGGCGTGGTGACTAGGTTTACTCCCATGAGGGAGTTGCCACACGTGCTGGGTATCGTCATGGCCGGTGGCGAGGGCAAGCGGCTTTATCCGCTGACCGCGGACCGAGCCAAGCCCGCGGTTCCCTTCGGCGGTGCCTATCGACTCATCGACTTCGTACTGTCCAATCTGGTCAATGCTCGCTATCTGCGCATTTGTGTTCTGACTCAGTACAAGTCGCATTCACTCGACCGGCATATCTCGCAGAACTGGCGATTGAGCGGCCTGGCGGGTGAATACATCACCCCGGTGCCCGCGCAGCAGCGTCTTGGCCCACGTTGGTACACCGGCTCCGCCGATGCGATCTATCAGTCGTTGAACCTGATTTATGACGAGGATCCCGACTACATCGTAGTGTTCGGCGCAGACCATGTGTACCGGATGGACCCCGAACAGATGGTGCAGCACCACATCGATAGCGGTGCCGGCGCGACGGTGGCTGGCATCCGGGTGCCGCGTGCTGAGGCGGCTGCATTCGGGTGTATCGATGCCGACGAAACGGGCCGCATCCGCAGCTTCGTCGAGAAGCCGGCTGACCCGCCCGGCACTCCCGACGATCCCGAGCAAACCTTTGTGTCGATGGGCAACTACATCTTCACCACCAAGGTGCTCATCGACGCCATTCGTGCCGACGCCGAGGACGATCAGTCCGACCACGACATGGGCGGCGACATCATTCCGCGTCTGGTGTCAGACGGCAGGGCCGCGGTCTACGACTTCGACAACAACGACGTGCCTGGCGCCACTGAACGCGACCGCGGGTACTGGCGGGACGTCGGGACACTGGACGCCTTCTACGATGCGCATATGGACCTGGTCTCGGTGCACCCGGTGTTCAATCTGTACAACAAGCGCTGGCCGATCCGAGGACAGTCGGAGAACCTGGCGCCGGCCAAGTTCGTCAACGGTGGATCCGCGCAGGAGTCGGTAGTCGGCGCGGGCAGCATTGTTTCGGCGGCATCGGTGCACAACTCTGTCCTGTCGAGCAATGTCGTGGTCGAAGACGGCGCCATCGTGGAGGGCAGCGTTCTGATGCCCGGGGTCCGAGTGGGACGCGGCGCGGTGGTCCGGCGCGCGATCCTGGACAAGAACGTGATCGTAGGACCCGGCGAGCAGGTTGGTGTGGACCCGGAAAAAGATCGGGAGCGCTTCGCGATCAGCGTCGGCGGGGTGGTCGCCGTAGGCAAGGGCGTCTGGATCTAGCCCGGCGGTCTTACGACGTCGCGCGTTTCTTGCGCCGCCTTCGCCGCAGTAACCAGAACGCACCACAGGCAAGCGCGACCATCACCACGACGACCAGTGCGGGGATCACAATCGCAATGAACGACAGGCTCACACTCGTGAAGTCCTCGATGGTGCTCAGGACAGGCGCTGCGACACCCGCGGTGGCGACATTGGCCGCCGGGCGCACTGCTGTCTTTGTCAGGTGGACTACCAGTGCGGTTACCACCCCGATCGCCACCGGGACCCACTGACCGGTGCGGGCGAACTCGACGGGGTCAGAAACCGCTGCCGTCTGGGCCGCCGTGCCCGAACCAAACACGATGCCGCCGGAGGCGGGCCGTACGAAGGTCTGCACCGCGTCGTTGACCGAGTCCAGGGCGGGGACCTTGTCTGCGACGATCTCCACCGCCAGCAGGACGGCGACGATGGTCATCACCCAGCCGTTTTCCAGCCAGGTCCAGCCGTGCGGCAACGAGATGAGACTGGTGAACCGAGCCAGCAAGCCCATCAACAGCATCGGTATGTAGGCGTTGAGTCCGGCGGCGGTTGCCAGGCCGAAGCCTGTCATCAGTTCCACGCGCGGTCCTTAGTCGCGTACCGCTACGAGGACACCGTCCCCCAGGGGCACCAGCACGGGGGTGAGTTGTTCGTCCTCGGCGATCAATCGGGCCGCCTCACGCACGGCGGTCACCTCGGCGTCGTTGGCCGCCGGGTCGCCCGCCCGTCCGTCGAGCGCGGCGTGGTGCACCACGATCACCCCGCCGCGCCGCAGCAGTCGCACGCCCTCGACGACGAAGTGCGGTTGGTCGGACGGCGCGGCGTCGATGAGCACCAGATCGTAGGAGTCGTCGGCCAGCCGAGTGAGCACCTCCTGTGCCCGCCCGGCGATCAGCCGGGTGCGGCCCGGACCGATACCCGCTTCGGTGAAGGCCTGCTTGGCCAGCCGCTGGTACTCCGGCTCGATGTCGATGGTGGTGAGAACGCCGTCGTCACGCATTCCCGAGAGCAACCACAGCCCACTGACTCCGGTTCCGGTTCCGACCTCGACGATCGCCTTGCCGCCACTGAGCCGGGCCAGCAGGCTCAACAGCGCGCCGACCGCAGGTGTCACCGCGCCGGCTCCTGCGTCCACGGCACGTTCGCGGGCCGAGGAGACAATGGCGTCCTCGGAGATCGATCCCTCGGCGTGAAGGAGGATCCGCTCTTCCCGGCTTGGCCGCCGCGCGCTGCCGGGATCGTCGGTGATGGACATTCTCAGCAGCGTAGATCAACTGCATCCGTGCGTGGGCCGACGCGCCAGGTCGGGCCGCCGGGCCTTCGACCGGCCCTGACGCGCCGATAGCAAGAGATTGCTAAGAATTAGCCACTTGTTTGCATTTTAGCTGCTAAGACATTACTTATCAGATAACATTTAGTTTGCTCACACGGGTCGCACACCGGGATGGGGAAAGGTAATCCACATGAAACGCCATAGCAGTTCGGCGGGGAATACCCCGCAGCGCGCTGGTGTTGTGAGCGTTGATATGCCTGATACGTCCAGCGGTGTGGAGCCGCTGGCACTGGATCACCAGGAGGATCCGACGACTACCAGACCGATGGCCCCCGCGACGATGTCGGGCGTCGCGCCCGACGCCGACATGGGCTGGGTCGAGCCGTCCGACGAGCTTCAGGGCACCGCGGTGTTCGATGCGACGGGCGATCGGGCGGCCATGCCGTCCTGGGACGAACTGGTGCGTCAACATGCCGACCGGGTTTACCGGCTGGCATATCGGTTGTCGGGCAATCAGCACGACGCCGAGGACCTCACCCAGGAGACCTTCATCCGGGTGTTCAGATCGCTGCAGAGCTACCAGCCCGGGACCTTCGAGGGCTGGCTGCACCGCATCACCACGAACCTCTTCCTCGATATGGTTCGCCGGCGGGGTCGCATCCGGATGGAGGCGCTGCCCGAGGATTACGACCGGGTGCCCGCCGACGGCCCCACGCCCGAGCAGATCTACCACGATTCGCGTCTCGGGCCGGATCTGCAGGCTGCGCTGGACTCGCTTCCGGCGGAGTTCCGCGCCGCGGTTGTCCTGTGCGATATCGAAGGCTTGTCGTATGAGGAGATCGGGGCGACGCTCGGAGTCAAGCTGGGCACCGTGCGCAGCCGGATCCATCGCGGTCGCCAGGCCCTTCGGGACTACCTGGCCGCGCACCCGGGACAGCAAGCGGTCGTCGCCGCGTCCGCCGGATAGCGGCGCGCGCTGGGCCGCTGTGTCACCGCATCGGTCCTGATCGCGCTACATTTGACGAGGTACCGTCATTCGACCGGTACGGACGTGCGTGGGCGAACGGGAGAGGAGTGCAGGCCATGTTCGATCCGGGGCATGTGTTCCGTCGGGCCCTGTCGCGGCTGCCCGCGAACTTCGTCTCGCAGAGTGACGCGCCGGTTGGTGCGCTCCGTCAGTTCAACTCAACTGAGCACCTGTCCACTGAGGCGATCGCCGCCTATGTGGACGGAGAACTTCGGATGAAGGCCCACCTGCGCGCCGGGCGTCACCTCTCGTTGTGCCTGCAATGCGCCGCAGAGGTCGAGGCCCAGGGGCAAGCCCGCACAGCGCTGCGGGACTCCCGGCCGGTCAGTATGCCGAGCACCCTGATGGGCTTGCTCTCCCAGATCCCGCAGTCGACGCCTGATGAGACGACGCCCGCGCCGCCCCGTCTGACCGAGCAGTTGGGCGAGGACAACACGCGTGGCCGGCGTAAGCGCCGGTAGGGTGAAACCTGACACGAGCGCGATGCGCTGGCCTTTACGCGTCTTCGCCTGACCGCCCGAATAGAGGTTGATGTGAGCCCCACCAAGGACAGTTCCGGCGGCGCCCCCCGCCTGGCGCCCCGTCCCGTCTCGCGACCGCCAGTTGATCCCGCCGCCACCCGGACATTCGGCCGCCCGCGCGGCGTCGACGGTTCCTTCGTCGCCGAGGAGTTGCGGCCGGTCAAGTACCCGGGCTCGGGTGAGTTCACAGCCACGGAGAAGAAGTCTGATCCGGTTCTTCAGGAGGCCTTCAGTCGCCCGTATCCGGGTGGAGAGTCGCTGCAACGGCACCCGGCCGACGTTGGGGCGCTCGCCGCTGGGACTGACGTCAGTCCAGAGCGCGACGATCCGTGGCGTGACCCGGCCGCCGCGGTGGCGCTCGGGACCCCGGCATTCGACAAGCCGGTGCAGACTGCGCCGGGCGCATCAATCGGCAAGCTCGGCGTGCGCGATGTGTTGTTCGGCGGCCGGGTGTCGTACACGGCCTTGGCGGTGCTGGGCATCATGGCATTGCTGATCGGTGTCGCAGGCGGCTGGGTCGGGCGCAAGACGGCGGAGGTGGTCGAGGCGTTCACCACATCCAAGGTCACGCTCTCGACCTCCGACGGCGGCGAAGTGCCCGCTGGTCGTTTCGCACAAGTCGCCGCGTCGGTGGCCGATTCGGTGGTCACCATCGAAGCCAAGAGCGACGAATCGGGCGCGCAGGGCTCGGGAGTGGTCGTCGATGGCCGCGGCTACGTCGTCACCAACAACCACGTGGTATCCGAAGCCGCCGCCAGTCCGAGCAAGTTCAAACTCACCGTGGTCTTCAACGACGGCAGGGAAGTGCCGGCCAACCTCGTCGGACGGGACCCCAAAACAGATCTGGCCGTTCTGAAGGTCGACAACGTCGATAACCTCACAGTGGCGAAGTTCGGTGACTCCGACAAGCTGCGGGTGGGTGAAGAGGTGATCGCCGCCGGTGCCCCGTTGGGTCTGCGCAGCACCGTCACCAGCGGCATCATCAGTGCGCTGCACCGACCGGTGCCGCTGTCGGGCGAAGGGTCCGACACCGACACCGTCATCGACGCGATTCAGACCGATGCCTCCATCAACCACGGCAACTCCGGCGGCCCGCTGATCAATATGAATTCCGAAGTCATCGGTATCAACACTGCTGGAAAGTCGTTGTCCGACAGCGCAAGTGGACTCGGCTTTGCTATCCCGGTCAACGAAGTCAAAGCCACGGTCGAGACGCTCATCAAGGACGGCAAAGTCTCGCACCCGACACTTGGACTGTCGGCTCGGTCGGTGAGCAACGACCTCGCCTCCGGCGCGCAGGTGGCGAACGTGAAGGCCGGTAGTGCCGCGGATAAGGCCGGCATCAAGGAAAACGACGTTGTGGTCAAGGTCGGCAACCGCAAGGTCGCCGACGCGGACGAGTTCGTCGTGGCAGTCCGTCAACTCAACATCGGGCAGGACGCCCCGATCGAGGTCATGCGCGAGGGTCGCAAGGTGGTCCTGACGGTGAATCCGACTCCGGACAGCTGACGCGGTGTTCGCCAACGTCGGGTGGGGGGAGATGATCCTGCTGGTCGTGGTCGGCCTGGTGGTACTGGGGCCGGAACGGCTGCCCGGCGCGATCCGGTGGACCACGGGTGCGATCCGACAGGCGCGCGAGTATCTCAGCGGCGCCACCAGTCAGTTGCGCGAGGAACTCGGCCCCGAGTTCGATGATCTTCGCCAACCGCTGAGCGAGTTGCAGAAGTTGCGCGGTATGACCCCGCGGGCAGCGTTGACCAAGCACCTGCTCGACGGTGACGACTCCTGGCTCACCGGCGACTTCGACACCCCGTCGGCCAAGCCACAGAGCGCGATGATGCCGTCCGCGCAAGTATCAGAGCCACCGACCGGGCCGGCCCCGTTCGATGTGGATGCAACGTGACCCCTTCGGGTCGGGGGATGCGACCTGACCCCTTCGGGGTCGGGGGATGCAACGTGACCCCTTCGGGTCGGGGGATGCGACCTGACCCCTTCGGGGTCGGGGGATGCAACGTGACCAGCGGTCAGCGCCCCGCGGGGTCCAGTCCCAGTGACATTCCGGCCAGGCCGCGCTTGCGTGCCATCAGCGTGTCGGCGATGCGACGCAACTCTGTGCCCGCTGCCGATTCCGGTGCTGACAACACCAGCGGCACACCGGAATCGCCCGCTGCCACCAGGGCCGGATCCAGCGGCACCTGGCCGAGCAGCGGCACGTCGGCCCCTACGGCCAGAGACAGCCGCTCGGCCACCTGACGGCCTCCGCCCGCACCGAAAATCTCCCAGGTGGTGCCGTCGGGCATCAGCAGCCCGGCCATGTTCTCCACCACTCCGACGATGCGCTGCCGGGTCTGCAGTGCGATGGCACCGGCCCGCTCGGCAACCTCCGCGGCAGCGACCTGAGGGGTGGTCACCACCAGGATCTCCGCACTCGGGAGCAGTTGGGCCACCGAGATGGCCACATCACCGGTTCCGGGCGGCAGATCCAGCAGCAGCACGTCGAGATCGCCCCAGTACACGTCGGCGAGGAACTGTTGCAATGCCCGGTGCAGCATCGGCCCGCGCCATGCCACTGGAGCATTGCCCTGGGTGAACTGCGCTATCGAGATGACCTTCACGTCGTGGGCGATGGGGGGGAGGATCATCGACTCGACCTGGGTGGGCCGGTCGCTTGTCCCCATCATTCGAGGCACCGAGTGACCGTAGATATCAGCGTCGAGCAGGCCTACCGACAATCCGCGGGCCGCCATAGCTGACGCGAGATTGACTGTGACGCTTGACTTTCCGACTCCGCCCTTGCCGGATGCCACGGCGTAAACCCGGGTCAGCGAACCGGGCTGAGCGAACGGGATGACCGATTCGGCCGAGAGTCCCTGATCGCCGCGCAACTGTTTGCGCAGTGCGGTGCGCTGCTCATCGCTCATCACGTCCAGGTTGACCGTGATCGCACCGGTGCCGGGGACGTCGGCGACGGCCGTCGTGACCATCTCAACGATCTCGGTTTTTTTGGGGCAGGCCCCGGTGGTCAGGTAGATCTCGACGTGGACGACGCCGTTGTCGTCGACCGTGACGCTCTTGACCATATTGAGTTCGGTGATCGGCCGCCGGAGTTCGGGATCTATGACACCTGCCAGTGCGGCGCGGACCGCCTTCTCCCGATCGCTGCTGTGTTCGGTCATTACCACCGAGTCTAGATGCGGGGAAGTGGCCCCCCCGCGCAGGTGTGCGTCAGGTCAGGCCGGACCCGGCAACGCGCCGTAGCCCTGCGGCACGGGTGGCGGTGGCTCAGCCACCACGCCGGGCTCAGATGCGGGTGCGTCTTCGGGGGCCGGATCAAGCCATGGTGCGGCCGGTGCCGGTGATGAACCCGGCCACGGCGCGGTATCCACGGGCGCATTCACCATCGGTGGTGTCATCCAGGGCGCCGGCGCCATGGGCATCATCCAGGGCGGCAGGTCCGAGGGCGGCTCGGCCACCGGTGGTAACTGCGAGGCCATGCAGATCACCTGGCAACCATGCTCGGGCAGCACGCTTGCGCCCGCACCGCCAATCGGTCCGGGCACGATCATCTGGCCGGCCATATCGCTGCTGCCGAGGTTGAATAGCGGCAGTTGCGACAACAGGTCGCCAACCATGCCGGGGCCCAGGCCCTCCGGGTTCTCGAGATGAGCATCTCCGAGGGCCGGAATCGGGCCGGTAATCACCGGCAGGTCGACCGGCGCCACGCCGGTCGCGTACGCGGCGGCCCAGCCCAGCACGTTCTGCGCGTACGGCATCGAGTTGTTGTAGCGCAGAATCGCGGTCAACACCTGCGCCTGGTTGCGCAGGTTCAGGCCCCCACTGCACAGGTAGCGGGCAGCTGACAGGGTGGCGTCGAAGAGGTTCTGCGGGTCTGCCCGGCCGTCACCGTCGCCGTCGGAGGCGTACCGCGACCAGGTTCCGGGCAGGAACTGCATGGGGCCCATGGCCCTGGCGTAGGTGGCGCGACCGCCCATGCTGTTCTGCACGATGACCTCGTTACCGGGCAGCGTGCCGTCCAGTGTCGGTCCATAAATGGGCCGCACCGCCGTGCCGCGCGCGTCGGTGGCGCCGCCGTTGGCATGGGATGACTCGATGCGGCCGATACCGGCCAGCAGGTTCCAGCTCACCCCGCATCCTGGGTCTGCGGTTGCCATGGTCTGCTCCGCCTTGCGGTAGGCCGCCAGCGCCATGCCGGGAATCCTCATGCCGCCCACGGCGTTGACGACCGCGGCCGGAGGTGGTGGCGAGTAGCCGGTGGTGGCTGCGAACCGGAAGTCGGCCGGCGGTTTGGCCATCGCGACCACCGTCACGCCGTGCGATTCCGGTTCGGGGGACGTCACCGCGGCCAGCGGCGCGACATCGCTGCTGTTCAGCGGGATGCCGGCGTGGCCGGGAGACGCTGCGACGGCACCGGCCAGCATCAGTGGCGTCAGCACAGCGATACCGAACGCAGGCGTACGCACCACGCGGCCCGCCCGGCGCTTCATCCCCACGCATCCATCCTCAACAGGTACCCGAATCGATCTTGTGAACCAGGCCACCATACATAAGGATGTGACGCCTGTGGCCCGCTATGGCAGCTTGTCATCCGGTGGCCTCTTCCCGCGCCGCTCCGAGGATTCGTGTTTGCCAGGCCCTTTCTTGGCCGGCTGCAGGGGCTCGAGAAGTTCCCGGATCTCATCGAGTTCGCGGCGGAGATAGTCGCGGGTGGCGACTTCGCCGACCGCCAATCGCAATGCGGCCAGTTCGCGGGCCAGGAACTCGGTGTCGGCCTTGGTTTGCTCGGCACGGCGGCGGTCCTCGTCGAGGGCGACTTTGTCGCGGTTCTCCTGGCGGTTCTGCGCCAGCAGGATCAGCGGCGCAGCGTAGGCCGCCTGCGTGGAGAAGGCCAGGTTCAGCAGGATGAACGGGTAGGGATCCCAGCGCAGGCTGACCGCGAACAGGTTCAGGGTGATCCACACGATGACCAGAACGGTCTGCCACATCAGGTAGCGGCCGGTGCCGAGGAACCGTGCGATCGACTCGCTGTACCGGCCCACCGCCTCCTGATCGAAATTCAGTGACGGCCGGCGCGACGTGCGCGGGGTGTCCAGGCGCTGGCGCGGATCGCTCACGGCGTTTGCCTCGCGACCACGTTCGCTTCGTCCTCCTCGAAGGTTTCCCGCCAGTCGTCGGGGAGCAGATGGTCGAGGACGTCGTCGACGGTGACCGCACCGAGCAGATGATTGGACTCGTCGACGACCGCGCCGCAGACGAGGTTGTAGGCGGCGAGGTGCCGGGTGACAGAGCCGAGGGGGCTGTCGGGCCGCAACGGGGGCAGGTCGGGGTCGAGGATGCCGCTGACCAGGTTCGCCGGCGGTTCCCGCAGCAGTGCCTGCAGATGCACACAGCCCAGGTATCGGCCGGTCGGCGTAGCGGTCGGGGGACGCACCACGAAGACCAGGGATGCCAGCGCCGGGGTCAGGTCGGGATCGCGCACCCGGGCCAGGGCCTCCGCGACCGTGGTATCCGGCGCGAGCACCACCGGTTCGGAGGTCATCATGCCGCCGGCGGTGTAGGGGGAGTGGCTCAGCAGTCGGCGCACCGGCTCGGAGTCCTCCGGATCCATCCGGCGCAGCAGCGCTTCGGCTTCCGTTGGATTGAGCACACCGAGCAGGTCCGCGGCATCGTCGGGATCCATCGCCTCAAGCACATCGGCGGCCCGCTCAGTGTCCAAACCCATCAGCAGCTCGGTCTGGTCGTCTTCGGGCAGCTCCTGGAGAATGTCGGCCAGCCGCTCGTCGTCGAGCGCTTCGATCACCTCGATGCGGCGTTTGGCGGGCAGATCGCGCAGCGCATCGGCTACCTCGACCGGACGCCGGCCCTCGAACTGGTGGAGCAGCTGGGCCACGCCCTGGCCGGGCATCGCCAGTCCAGACGGAGTGAGCCCCTGGACGTTCTGCCATTCCACGATCGTGACCGTCGAGCGCCGTCCCAACCGACGCTGGCTGCGCACGGCGACCCTGGTGACCATCCAGTCCCGGGTCCGGCTCTGTTCGATCCCCAGGTCGATGACGATGACGTCGATGTCGGCGAGTAGTTCCTCTTCGGGGTCGGTGACCCTCACCCGGGTGTCGAGCACCTGCCCCAGCACCAGAACCTCGCCCGGGTGCTGGGCGAATCGGCGGAGCGAGAGGTTTGCTGTGTTGAGCGTGACTGCACTCGGCTCGATTGCCGTCAATCGCAGCATCGGAACGAAAATACTTCTACGGCTTGTCATTTCAACGACAAGTCCAAGCACGCGCGGTTGCTGGCGCACGATGCTGATGCTGATCACCACATCCCGCACGCGGCCCAGGGACTCGCCGTCGGGACCCAGCACGGCCATGCCCGCCAGCCGTGCCGCGTATACCCTGTTCACCGACGCCATGACTACAAAGGGTAGGAGTCGGTGCGTGGACAATTCCGATCGGCCTGGCTATCGGCCCCGCAGGACGTGTTTATCGGTGCCGGGCAGCAACCCGAAGATGATCGAGAAGGCCAAAAGCCTGCTCGCCGACGAGGTGTTCCTCGATCTGGAAGACGCGGTGGCACCGGATGCCAAGGCGCAGGCTCGGACCCAGGTCGCGGCGGCGTTGGCCGGGTCCGGGTGGGCAGGCCAGTTGCGTGGAGTCCGGGTCAATGACTGGACGACGCCGTGGACGCACACCGATGTGATCGATGTGGTGTCGACGGCAGGTGCGCACCTCGATGTCATCGTGCTGCCCAAGGTGACCGACGCATACCACGTGCAAGCGCTGGATCTATTGCTCACCCAACTTGAGCGCAGCCACGGGTTGGAAGTGGGACGGATCGGAATCGACGCCCAGATCGAAGATGCCATGGGGCTGAGGAACATCGACGCCATCGCCGGGGCACCGCGCGTGCAGGCATTGGTGCTTGGACCGGCCGATCTGCTGGCCAACCTGAACATGCGCACCCTGGTGGTGGGTGAGCAACCGGAGGGCTACGACGTCGGCGACGCTTACCACCACATATTGATGACCATTCTCATCGCCGCGCGTGCGCACGGCGTCGCAGCGATCGACGGCCCCTACCTGAAGGTGCGCGATATCGAGGCGTTCCGGCGGGTGGCGGGTCGGTCCGCTGCCCTGGGCTACGACGGCAAGTGGGTGCTGCATCCCGACCAGATTGCGGCGGGCAACGAGATTTTCTCCCCCGCACAGCAGGAGTACGACCATGCTGAGTTCATCCTCGAGGCCTATGGGTGGCATACGTCGAAGGCCGGTGGTGCGCGCGGCGCGGTGATGCTCGGCAACGAGATGATCGACGAGGCCAGTCGGAAGATGGCACTGGTGGTGGCGGGCAAGGGCCGCGCCGCCGGGATGACGCGGCAGTCGGCGCCGTTCGCGCCGCCGATTTAGGCATCAGTTCCAGACGGTGCTAGTTCCAGACGGTGCTAGTTCCAGACGGTGCTAGTTCCAGACGGTGCTCATCCAGACGATGCTGATCACCAGTGACGCAACGCCGACAACGATCCCGGCAACCGCCAGACCGTGACCGCCCTGACGGGTCTTCTTGATCTGGCTGATCGCGATCGCGCCCAGCACGATGCCGACGATCGACCCGACCCCGCACAGCAGGCCCACGACCGAAGCCACCAGCGAGAAGATGGCCAGCGAGTTGGTGCCGGCCGGCGCGGCCGGATAGCCGTAGCCGGTCGGATATGGGGCGCCGTACTCGGGCGGTGGTGCGTAACCGCCCTGGGGTGGCGGATAGGTACCGCCGTACGGTGAGTGGTATCCACCAGTCGGGGTCGGCTCGTAGCCGCTAGGTGGCGGAAAACCGGCATAGCCCGGTGGCGGCGGGTACCCGCCATAGGCGGGAGTCTGTTCGATGGGTGGCGGTTCATAGCCACCCGGGGGCGGCTGCTGGCCCTCGTTTTGCGGCTTTTCGCCGGGGTCCCCGCTGCCAGCTGTCATGCTAATGAACCTAGCGTATGCGCCGCAGGTCAGGGCGGCGCTGATCGACGGAGGAGAACGGCAACAATGACCAGTCCTTTCCAGCCCGGGCAAAACCCGCCCGTGGGCCCCGGCGGCCGCGCGGGCGCGTCCCGTCGCGGCCCGCTGGGCCTGCCGACACCGCCCAAAGGCTGGCCGGTCGGTTCCTATCCGACCTATGCCGAGGCCCAAAAGGCCGTCGACTACCTGTCGGACAACCAGTTCCCGGTACAGCAGGTGACGATCGTCGGCGTCGATCTGATGCAGGTTGAGCGGGTTACCGGACGACTCACCTGGGGCAAGGTTCTCGGCGGCGGGGTGCTCAGTGGCGCCTGGCTGGGTGTCTTCATCGGCCTGCTGCTGGGTCTCTTCAGTAACAACGTGGGCCAGTACCTGCCCATTGGCATCATCTCCGGCGTGATTTTTGGTCTCATCACCTCGGCGATTCCGTATGCGATGGCAAAGGGCACAAGGGATTTCAGCTCCACCATGCAGTTGGTGGCCGGACGGTACGACGTACTGTGCGATCCACAGAACGCCGAGCAGGCCCGGGACATGCTGTCGCGCTTGACGTTATAGCCGTTGACAAGCGGTTTCCCGGTTACAGTGACCCCTGATGCTCAGATGAACGGCGAGAGGCGGATGTCGTGAGGATCGTTGGCACCCGCATCCGGCGCGTGACCGCCGCCGTGCTGGCTTCGCTCACCACGACCTCGGCGGTGTCGGCGTGCGGTTCCGGCGGTGACGGTCGGGTTGTGAGCCTCTATACGGCAGCCGGCGACGCTGCGACGTTCACTGCGGTGGCCGATCGCTGCAATGACGAACTCGGCGGGCGATTCCGGATCCAACAGCTCAGCCTTCCCAGGGGTGCTGACGATCAACGGCTTCAGCTGGCCCGCCGGATCACCGGTAACGACCGCACTCTGGATGTGATGGCCCTCGACGTCGTATGGACGGCGGAGTTCGCCGAAGCGGGTTGGGCGCTGCCACTGTCGGCCGATCCCGCCGGGATGGCCGAGGCCGATGCCGCCGACGACACCCTGCCTGGCCCGCTCGAGACCGCCAAGTGGCGGGGCAAGCTGTTCGCCGCACCGATCACCACCAACACCCAATTGCTTTGGTACCGTCCGGATCTGGTGGCTCCCCCGCCTCCCACCTGGGACCAGATGCTCGCTGACGCTGACCGGCTGCACGCCGAGGGGAAACCCAGCTGGATCGCGGTCCAGGCCAAGCAATACGAGGGCCTCGTGGTCTGGTTCAACACGCTGCTGGAGAGCGCAGGCGGTCGCGTGCTGTCCGAGGACGGCAAGACCGTCACCCTTGTCGACACTCCTGAGCACCGTGCCGCCACCGTGCGGGCGCTGCAGATCATCAAGTCGGTGGCGACCGCTCCCGGTGCCGACCCGTCTGTCACTGCGACCGACGAAGGCACTGCCCGGTTGGCTCTCGAGGCGGGCAAGGCCGCCCTCGAGGTCAACTGGCCGTTCGTGTTCGCCTCCATGCTGGAGAACGCGGTCAAGGGCGGTGTGTCGTTCCTGCCCCTCAACGAGAAACCCGAACTGGCCGGAAGCATCAATGACGCCGGCACCTTCTCGCCCACTGACGAGCAGTTCGACATCGCGTTCGGCGCCAGCCGCACGGTGTTCGGGTTCGCGCCCTACCCGGGCGTGACGCCCGGGCAGCCGGCCCGGGTCACCCTCGGCGGTCTCAACTTCGCGGTGGCCAGCACCACACGGCACCCGGCCGAGGCCTTCGAGGCGATCCGCTGCATCCGCAGCGAATCCAACCAGCGCTACACCTCGATCGAGGGCGGTCTACCGGCGGTGCGTGCGTCGCTGTACTCCGATCCCGACTTTCAGAAGAAATACCCGCAGTACGCGATCATCCGCGACCAACTGATCACTGCGGCAGTCCGGCCGGCGACCCCGAACTATCAGGCGATGTCGATGCGCATCTCGGCGACTCTGGCCCCGATCACCTCGATCGAGCCGGAGACGACCGCCGACGAGCTCGCCGTCCAGGTTCAGAAGGCCATCGACGGCAAAGGGCTGATCCCGTGACCGCGCCCGCCGTCGGCACCGACGATCGCCGTTCGCAGCGGCGCCTGGCCTATCTCCTAATCGCCCCGGCGGTCATCCTCATGCTCGCGGTGACGGCCTATCCGATCGGGTACGCCATCTGGCTGAGCCTGCAGCGCTACAACCTGGCCAGTCCTGCCGACAACAAGTTCGTCGGGTTGGCCAATTATCAGACCATCCTCACGGACAAGTATTGGTGGACAGCATTTTTCGTCACCCTGGCTATCACGGTCATCTCGGTGGCGATCGAGTTCGTCCTCGGCCTTGCTCTCGCGTTGGTCATGCACCGCACGATCTTCGGCCGGGGTGTGGTTCGAACGGCAATCCTCATTCCGTACGGCATCGTCACCGTCGCCGCGTCCTACAGCTGGTACTACGCCTGGACACCGGGCACCGGCTACCTCGCCAATCTGCTGCCGGATGGCAGCGCCCCGCTAACCCAGCAGATTCCCTCGCTGGCGGTCGTCATCGTTGCCGAGGTCTGGAAGACCACACCATTCATGGCACTGCTGCTGCTGGCAGGCCTGGCGCTGGTGCCTGACGACCTTCTCAGGGCCGCCGAAGTCGACGGCGCCGGCGCGTGGACGCGGCTGACCCGGGTGATCATCCCGTTGATCAAGCCCGCCATCCTGGTCGCACTGCTATTCCGCACGCTCGACGCCTTCCGGATCTTCGACAATATCTATGTGCTCACCGCGGGCTCCAACGACACGGCTTCGGTGTCGATCCTGGGTTACGACAACCTGTTCAAGGCCTTCAACATCGGCCTGGGCTCGGCCATCAGCGTCCTGGTATTCGCCACCGTCGCCGTCATCGCGTTCATCTACATCAAACTATTCGGCGCCGCAGCGCCCGGAACCGACGGCGAGGTGCGCTGAGATGACGCAACGGGTTGGTCCGCGGCGTGCCACCGGCTGGGCCGTTATCAACACGCTGGTGATCGTCTACGCATTGGTTCCGGTGCTGTGGATCCTGAGCCTGTCGCTCAAACCCACCTCAACAGTCAAGGACGGCAAGCTGATTCCCTCGTCGATCACCTTCGACAACTACAGGGGCATCTTCAAAGGTGACGTCTTCTCATCGGCGCTGATCAATTCTATCGGCATCGGACTGATCACCACGGTCATCGCCGTGGGGATCGGCGGTATGGCGGCCTACGCGGTGGCGCGACTGGAGTTCCCCGGCAAGCCGGTACTCGTCGGCGCGGCTCTTCTGATCGCGATGTTCCCGCAGATCTCCCTTGTCACACCGCTGTTCAACATCGAACGCAAACTGGGGTTGTTCGACACCTGGCCCGGTCTGATCATCCCGTACATCACCTTCGCGCTGCCGTTGGCCATCTACACGCTGTCGGCCTTCTTCCGGGAGATCCCCAGGGATCTGGAGAAGGCCGCCAAGATGGACGGCGCCACACCGGCTCAAGCATTCCGCCGGGTGATTGCACCACTGGCCGCGCCTGGCATCGTCACCGCGGCGATCCTGGTGTTCATCTTCGCCTGGAACGACCTACTGCTTGCGCTGTCGTTGACCGCGACTAAGGCCGCCATCACCGCGCCCGTCGCTATCGCGAACTTCACCGGAAGCTCGCAGTTCGAGGAGCCGACCGGGTCGATCGCCGCGGGTGCAATGGTGATCACCATCCCGATCATCGTGTTTGTTCTGATCTTCCAACGAAGGATTGTCGCCGGGCTGACCTCCGGCGCAGTGAAGGGGTAGTCGATGGCTGAAATCGTTCTCGATCATGTGAGTAAGCAGTACCCCGACGGCGCCACACCGGTGCGCGACCTCAGCCTCACCATCGCCGACGGCGAGTTCCTCATCCTCGTCGGACCGTCGGGATGCGGAAAGTCGACCACTCTGAACATGATCGCCGGACTTGAGGACATCACTGAAGGCGAGCTGCGCATCGGCGGGCAGCGGGTCAACGAGAAGGCGCCCCGTGACCGTGACATCGCGATGGTATTCCAGTCCTATGCGCTCTATCCGCACATGACGGTGCGGCAGAACATCGCCTTCCCACTGACGCTTGCGAAGCTCAGTAAGTCCGAGATCGCTGCGAAGGTGGAGGAGACCGCCAAAGTTCTCGACCTCACCGAACTACTGGACCGCAAACCCTCTCAGCTCTCCGGTGGTCAGCGGCAGCGGGTGGCGATGGGTCGTGCGATCGTGCGCAAGCCCAAGGCATTCCTGATGGATGAGCCGCTCAGCAACCTCGACGCCAAGCTGCGGGTCCAGATGCGGGGTGAGATCGCCCGTTTGCAGCACCGTTTGGGCACCACCACCGTCTATGTCACCCACGATCAGACCGAAGCGATGACACTCGGCGACCGGGTAGTGGTGCTGCGGGCCGGTGAGGCCCAGCAGATCGGCACACCTGATGACCTCTACAACCATCCGGCGAATCTGTTCGTCGCAGGTTTCATCGGTTCGCCGGCGATGAACTTCTTCCCGGCTGCGCTGACCGAGGCCGGGTTGCGTCTGCCGGTGGGCCAGGTGTTGCTCGGTGACACCGTCCGCAGCTTGCTGGCCCGCAATGCCGGGATTGCAGATGTGATCGTGGGGGTGCGGCCCGAGCACTTCGAGGATGCCGCCCTGATCGACGCACACGAGCGCGGCCGTGCGGTGGCATTCGGGGTGAAGGCGGATCTTGTGGAATCACTTGGGGCCGATAAGTACGTCTATTTCTCAACTTCGGGCGCTGCAGCTCGCTCGGCTCAGTTGACGGAGCTTGCCGCTGAATCGAGCATGGATGAAAACCGTTTTGTGGCAAGGGTTTCTGCTGAATCGAAAGCCGCAACCGGCCAGACCGTCGAGTTGGCACTCGATACGTCCAAATTGCATATCTTCGATGCGCAGACCGGGGCGAACCTCACCGCGTGAGCCAGCCATTGGCCGAGGTGAGTGAACATCTGCGCGCTCACTTCGCGGCGTTGGGCATCGACAAGGCACCCGACGTCGCGAGTGTGACCTTTCTGGGCGTGGAGCGCATCGATGCGCTGCGCTTCGGACCCGACCACCGCGCCGGCTTAGAAGGCGTATTCCACTATGTCTCCCTGGGCTGTTCGCGCTACCCGATGACCGATGCCTCCGCGGCACTAGCCGATCCGGTTCGTGGCCCGCGGGCCGAGATCATGTTGAGTCTTCGCGCGGGTGCCTCGGCGAACGGGCTGGCGCACAGCCTGGCCGTTGTGGCAGCGACCCCCGCGGTCGAGGGTGTGGTGCTGAGTGCGGGCGCACTGGTGGATTTATCTGAACCGCTGTGGACCGGGGCGCCGTTCACGGCGTTACTGCTGGGCTTATCCGACATTCCCGACATGCTCACCGAACCCCCGCGGGACCCGGTGCAGTTCCTGTCTGCGGTACCTGTCACCCCGACCGAGGGGGCGTGGGTTCGCCTGAAAGGTGCCGAGGCGATGCGTCAGGCGTGGGTCGACGATGGGGTTGACGTTCTGGACCCGCTGCGGCCCGCGTCGTCACCGGGATAGGACCGAACCGGTCTACAGCCAGTGGTTTCGCCGGAAGGTTCGGTGCAGGAAGCCGCAGATCGCCAACATCAGCAGGAGCACCGCCGGGTACCCCCAGGTCCAGGCCAACTCGGGCATGTTCTCAAAGTTCATTCCGTAGATACCGGCGATCGCCGTGGGCACCGCCGCCATTGCCGCCCACGCCGAGATTTTGCGCATATCTGAGTTCTGTTGCATACCGGCTTTGGCGAGCGCGGCCTGCACCAGTGATGTCAACATCTCGTCGTAGCTGGCGATCCGGTCAGCGGCGTGGATCTGATGGTCCAGCACATCGCGCATCTGACGGCTGACTTCTTTGGACAACAGGTCCTGGTGATCGCTGTTGATCTTGCCGAACGCCTCGGTGAGCGGAGCAACCGCCCGCCGCAGTTCGACCACCTCACGCTTGAGCATGTAGATCGGCTCGATCGAGGTCTTGGTGTGCGGGGAGAAGGTCGCCTCCTCGACGGCGTCGATATCGGACTCCATCGCCGCCACCACGCAGCGATAGGAGTCGACGACGTGGTCGGCAATCGCGTGCATGACCGCGTAGGGACCCAGCGCCAGCTGTTCGTGTTCGGTCTCCAGGTGCTTGCGCAACGCGGCCAGACCGCTGTGGTCCCCGTGGCGCACGGTAACCACGAAGTCCTTGCCGACGAAGATCATGATCTCGCCAGTCTCCACGATTTCGCGGGCCAGCTCCACCGACTCGTGCGGTACGTAGTTCACCGTCTTGACGACCAGAAACAACGTGTCGTCGTATCTCTCTATTTTGGGCCGCTGATGGGCAAGGACCGCGTCCTCCACGGCCAGTGGGTGCAGGTTGTACACATCGGCGACCATTTGCATCTGATGTTCGTCGGGCTCGTGCAGCCCAACCCACACAAAGGCCTGCTGTCCCAGCGCCTCCAGATCGTGGACCTTCTCCAACGCTGCGGCACAGGGGTAGTAGCCGGGCATCCTTTCGCCCTCGCGGTACACCGCGCAGTCGACTACCGCCTCCGACAGCGGCGCGGGCATATGCTCGGGTTCAACGTCGGGATTGTGGATGAGGCTCACGTCCAGCAGTATCGGCGGGCGACCTTTGAACTGCGCCATAGCACTACCTCCCCGCCACTGTCAGGGTCCGGAATCTGGTGGTACTTGATGGTACTTGGTCGAGGTTGGCGCTTCGACCCCCCTGTGGCCGGCGGTGGCGGCTGGTATGAGACCGGAGGTCTCCGGCTGCTGTCCGTGCGCTAGATTTTGAGCGCCAGCTTCACGCCCTCGACGATTTGCGTTCCCGACAAGGAGTACCTCCCGTGCGCACCAAGCCTTTCAAAGTCGCCGTCACCGGCGCTGCCGGCCAGATCGGTTACAGCCTGCTGTTCCGGCTGGCGAGTGGCTCGCTACTCGGCGCCGACCGTCCGATTGAGCTGCGACTGCTTGAGATCGAGCCTGCCCTCAAGGCGCTTGAGGGTGTGGTCATGGAGCTCGACGACTGCGCGTTCCCGTCGCTGGCTGGCGTCGAGATCGGCGCCGACCCGACCAAGATCTTCGACGGCGTGAACCTGGCCCTGCTGGTGGGCGCTCGTCCGCGCGGCCCGGGTATGGAGCGCGGCGATCTGCTCGAGGCCAATGGCGCGATCTTCACCGCTCAGGGCAAGGCCCTGGGCGAGGTCGCCGCCGACGATGTCCGCATCGGCGTCACGGGCAACCCGGCCAACACCAACGCGCTGATCGCCATGACGAATGCGCCGGGGATCCCACGCGATCGGTTCACCGCGCTGACCCGCCTCGACCACAACCGGGCGATCTCGCAGCTGGCCCGCAAGACCGGCGCGGCGGTCACCGATGTGAAGAAGATGACAATCTGGGGTAACCACTCGGCCACCCAGTACCCCGACCTGTTCCATGCTGAGATCGGCGGCAAGAACGCGGCCAAGGTGGTCAACGACCAAGCGTGGATCGAGAACTACTTCATCCCGACCGTCGCCAAGCGCGGCGCGGCCATCATCGAGGCCCGTGGTGCGTCCTCGGCCGCCTCGGCCGCGTCGGCGACCATCGACGCCGCCCGGGACTGGCTGCTCGGCACCAGCGAGGGCGACTGGGTTTCGATGGCGGTTGCCTCCGACGGCTCCTATGGCGTGCCGGAGGGCCTGATCTCGTCGTTCCCGGTGACTACTCGCAACGGCGATTGGACGATCGTCGAAGGCCTGACCATCGACGAGTTCTCCCGTGGCCGCATTGATGCGTCGACCGCCGAACTGGCTGACGAGCGTGACGCGGTCACCAAACTCGGCCTGATTTGAGCGCAGTACCCTCGGTCCTGTTTGACCGGAAACGGTGAAAGGCTCCGCCATGCAAAGCCCCCGGATCACCGAGAACATGAAAGTTGCTGCTGCAGAAGCGATTTTCTCTGTTGTCGGCGACGATCTGGTGTCCGACCACATTGTGCCCATCCCGTTGGATCTGCGGGTCGGTCCCGCGGTGGCCGCCGCGGTCGAGGAGTGAGCGATCTGGCGGTGCGGACGACCGCGATCCGCCGGATGGTCCTGCTCGCTGTTGCGGTGGCGGTGGCGCTGGTCGGCTGCGGTGCGCGGCCGCCAGCGCCCGCACTGACCGTCGGCACGTCCGCCGATCCGGAGATAACCCTGCTGGCCGAGATCTATGCCGCCGGCCTTCGCTATTACGGGACGGCCGTCGCCGTGAAAACCTCGGATGACCCGGTGGCCGCACTCGACGACGTGTCGGTCGGCGTCGTGCCGGGATTCACCGGGCGGCTACTGGAGCGCTTCGCGCCGGACTCAGCCGCGCGCTCGGCCGCGCAGGTGTATCGGGCGATGGCCGGCGCCCTGCCGGAGGGCGTTGCCGCCGGTGACTACGCCGTGGCCGCCGAGGACAAGGCCGCGCTGGCCGTCAGCGCGGCGACCGCGACCGCATGGGGGAGTCGGGATCTCACCGCGCTGGTGGATCGCTGTTCAGCAGTGAGCATCGGTGCCGTCGTCGGCACCAATCGTCCTTCGCCTGTCGGGAACTGCACGCTGCCGACGCCACGTGAATTCCGGAACTCGGCTGCGATGTTCGACGCCCTGCGCACCGGGGCAGTCACGGCGGCCTGGACCGGTACGGCCGCCCCCGACGTGCCCGACGACGTGGTCGTACTCGTCGATAGCAAGCCGACCCTGATACCGGCGCAGAATGTCGTCGCGCTGTACCGGCGCAATGAGCTCACTCAGATGCAGTTGCGGGCGATCAACGAGATCGCGGGAGTGCTCGACACCGCCGCCCTGGTCGACATGCTGCGTCAGGTCAGGGCGGGCACCGATCCCCGCTCGGTGGCCGAGGCCTGGCTGACCGCCAACACTCTGGGGCGCTGAGCCCCGCCAACACTCTGGGGCGCTGAGCCCCGCCAACACTCTGGGGCACTGAGCCCCGCCAACACTCTGGGGCACTGAGCCCCGATGGAGCTCACTGCATCTTTGGCATGAACCTGCCGGCCAGCGCGGTCAGCACGCGTTGATAGCCCGAACCGCTGACCCGGACGAAGGCGTCGAGAATTTTGGCGTCGGCGCCCACGAGCACCTTGGCCTTACCCTTGGCGACGCCGTCGAGGATGATCTCGGCCGCTCGCTCGGAGGAGGTACGGGCCATCTTGTCGAACCACTCGGCCATCGACACGACGTCGAGTCCTTCGGCGGCGGTGGAGTTGCGCGCGATCGCGGTTTTAACGCCGCCCGGGTGGACGCTGGTCACCTTGACCGGGTGGCCGGCGAGGATCATCTCCTGGCGCAATGCCTCGGTGAAGCCGCGCACCGCGAACTTCGCCGAGTTGTACGCGGCCTGACCCGGCACCCCGAACAGACCGAAAATGCTGGAGGTGTTGATGATATGGCCGTCGCCCGAGGCGATCAGGTGCGGCAGGAATGCCTTGGTGCCGTTGACCACGCCCCAGTAGTCCACGTCCATGATCCGTTCGATGTCCTTGAACGCGGTGACCTCGATATCGCCGCTGTAGGCGATGCCGGCGTTGTTGTAGATCTGGTTGACCTTGCCGAAATGGTTCTTCACGTCGTCGGCGTAGACGAGGAACGACTCTCGTTCCGCCACGTCGAGGCGGTCGGATTTGACCGGCGCGCCGATGGCCGCCAGCCGGCCTTCCGTGACCGCCAGACCCTCGGTGTCGACGTCACTGATCGCCACCGACGCCCCGGCCCGCCCCAGTTGCACGGCCAGTTCGGCGCCCATTCCCGATCCCGCTCCGGTGACCACTGCCACTTTGCCGGCGAATCCCTGCATGAATACTCCCTGTTGACGGGTGTCGAGCGGGTTCAGGGTAGCAAGCGGAGATTCCCGCCCGTAACGCCCGCGGACCGCAACACGATGTGGTCATCATGAAGTTCGGTCGTATTTCGCGTGCCGGTTCGCTGGTGGTGGCCGCCGGGATCTCGGCCGGGGTGTTCGCCGCGCCGGCCGGCGCCGACAGCAACGGCGACGTCAATGATTTCCTGTCCACCCTCGACGGCCTCGGTATCACCAATATGGCGTCTGGTGACGCGGTGGCGCTGGGGCAGTCGCTGTGCCCGATGCTGGCGGATCGCGGTCAGAACACCGCCGATATCGTCGGGAAGGTGTCCGACACCATCGGGCGTCCGCTCGGGCCGGCCACCATGTTCACCGGGATGGCCATCTCGTTCCTCTGCCCGAAAGCGGTCGGCAACGTCGCGGACACCCTGACCAACGGCAAGCCCCTGCTGCCGCTGTTCGGCTGAGCTCGGCGCGGGTTCCGCGCCACGGCCGGGTCGTAGGGTGCGACTTCCGCGAGCGTGCGCTTCGGTCGCGCGATTGCGGCGCGTCACCGTACCGACACGCACGCTCGCCGGATCAGCCGAACGCCTCGCGCCGGTCTGATGCTCCTCGTCGTTCGTCTGCGGCGCTAGCGCGCCTCAGCCGAACGCCTCGCGCCGGTCTGATGCTCCTCGTCGTTCGTCTGCGGCGCTAGCGCGCCTCAGCCGAACGCCTCGTCGAGGATCTCCTGCTGCTCGACGGCGTGCACCTTCGACGAGCCTGACGACGGCGCCGACATCGCGCGCCTCGAGATCCGCTTGATTCCGCTCAGCTTGTCGGGCAAGAGCTCCGGCAGAGTCAGGCCGAACGTCGGCCAGGCACCCTGATTCGCCGGCTCCTCCTGCACCCAGAAGAACTCGTGCGCGTTCGGGTACTGATCCAGGGTGACGGCCAACCGGCGCTTGGGCAGCGGCGCAAGCTGTTCTATCCGAACGATCGCGACATCGTCGCGCCTGTCCTGCTCTTTGCGGGCTTGCAACTCGTAGTAGATCTTCCCGCTCGTCAGCAGCACCCTGGTGACCTTGGTGCGGTCGCCGTCGCCGTCGGTGTAGGTCGGCTCCTCCATGATCGAGCGGAACTTCTGCTCGGTGAAGTCCCGGATATCGCTGACGGCCGCCTTGTTGCGCAGCATCGACTTCGGAGTGAAGACGATCAGCGGTCGGTGCACCCCGTCGAGGCCGTGCCTGCGCAACAGGTGGAAGTAGTTCGCCGGGGTTGACGGCAACGCGATGGTCATCGAACCCTCAGCCCAAAGCTGCAGGAAACGTTCGATCCGTCCGGAGGTGTGGTCGGGACCCTGGCCCTCATGGCCGTGCGGCAGTAGCAACACGACATCGGAGAGCTGGCCCCACTTGGCCTCACCGGAGCTGATGAACTCGTCGATGATCGACTGTGCGCCGTTGACGAAATCGCCGAACTGGGCCTCCCACAACACAATCGCCTCGGGATTGCCCACCGAGTAGCCGTACTCGAATCCCACCGCGGCGTACTCCGATAGCGGCGAGTCGTACACCAGGAATCGGCCGCCGGTGGGGGTGCCGTCGGGGTCGACCGTCAGCAGATCCAGCGGCGTGAACTCGGCACCGGTATTGGGGTCGATGATCACCGCGTGCCGCTGGGTGAACGTCCCGCGCCGGGTGTCCTGGCCGGTGAACCGGATCAGCTTGCCCTCGGCCAGGAACGAGCCCAGCGCCAGCAGTTCACTGAAGGCCCAGTCAACCTTGCCCTCGTAGGCCATCTCGCGGCGTTTCTCCATCACCGGCTGAACCCGCGAATGCACGGTGAACCCCTCGGGCGCCGCCAGGTGCGCATCGCCGATGCGGGCCAGCATCGACTTCTCCACCGCGGTGGTCATACCGCGCGGGATCATCTGGGCGGCCTCCACCGACTCGCTCGGCTCGACCTCGTGCTTCTCCAGTTCGCGGACTTCGTTGAACACCTGCTCGAGTTGACCCTGGTAATCGCGCAGTGCGTCCTCGGCCTCTTTCATCGAGATATCGCCGCGGCCGATCAGCGCCTCGGTGTAGGCCTTCCGGGCTCCGCGTTTGGTGTCGATCACGTGGTACATGGCCGGGTTCGTCATCGATGGGTCATCGCCCTCGTTGTGGCCGCGACGGCGGTAGCACAGCATGTCGATGACAACGTCCTTGTGGAATGCCTGCCGGAAGTCGACCGCCAGTCGTGCCACCCACGCGCACGCCTCCGGGTCGTCGCCGTTGACGTGGAAGATCGGTGCGCCGGCCATTTTCGCGACGTCGGTGCAGTACTCGGTGGACCGGGAGTTCTCCGGTGCGGTAGTAAAACCGATTTGGTTGTTGACGACGATGTGGATGGTGCCGCCGGTGCGGTACCCCCTCAGCAGCGCCAGGTTCAGCGTCTCGGCCACCACGCCCTGACCGGCGAATGCGGCGTCGCCGTGCATCATCATCGGCACCACACTGAAATTGCGCGGTGATTCGTCTTCGTCGGTACCGTCGATCAGATCCTGCTTGGCGCGCACCAGACCCTCCAGCACCGGGTCCACGGCCTCCAGGTGCGACGGGTTGGCCACCAGTGAGACCGCGATGTCGTTGTCGCCGAACATCTGGATGTAGTTGCCGCTGGCACCGAGGTGGTACTTGACGTCGCCGGAGCCATGCGCCTGCGATGGGTTGAGGTTTCCCTCAAACTCGCTGAAGATCTGTGAGTAGGGCTTGCCGACGATATTGGCCAGCACATTGAGCCGGCCGCGGTGCGGCATGCCGACGACCACCTCATCGAGACCGTGTTCGGCGCACTGGTCGATGGCCGCATCCATCATCGGGATGACCGTCTCGGCGCCTTCCAGTGAGAACCGTTTCTGCCCAACGTATTTCGTCTGCAGGAAGGTCTCGAAGGCTTCGGCGGCATTGAGCTTGCTGAGGATGTACTTCTGTTGAGAGACCGATGGTTTGTCGTGGCGAACCTCGATGCGTTCCTGCAGCCACTTCTGCTGCTCGGGCTCCAGGATGTGGGTGTACTCGACACCGATGTGTCGGCAGTAGGCGTCGCGCAGTACCGACAGCACGTCGCGCAACCTCTTGTACTGCTGGCCGGCGAACCCGTCGACTTTGAACACCCGGTCGAGGTCCCACAGGGTCAGGCCATGGGTGAGCACGTCGAGGTCGGGGTGCATGCGGAATCGGCTCTTGTCCAGCCGAAGCGGATCGATATCGGCCATCAGGTGACCGCGGTTGCGATAGGAGGCGATCAGCTCGATGACGCGCGCGTTCTTGTCGACGATCGAGTCCGGATTATCGGTGCGCCAGCGCACCGGCTCGTAGGGGATGCCGAGCTCGAAGAAGATCTCGTCGAAGAAGTCATCGGAGAGCAGCAGTTGGTGAATGGTTCGCAGGAAGTCACCGGACTCCGCGCCCTGGATGATCCGGTGGTCGTAGGTCGACGTCAGGGTGATCACCTTGCCGATACCGAGTTCGGCGATGCGCTCCTCGCTGGCACCCTGGAACTCGGCCGGAAGTTCCATCGCGCCGACACCGATGATGGCGCCCTGGCCGGCCATCAGTCGCGGCACCGAGTGCACGGTGCCGATGGTTCCGGGGTTGGTCAGCGAGATGGTCACGCCCGAAAAATCCTCGGCGGTGAGTTTCCCGTCGCGGGCGCGGCGCACGACGTCCTCATAGGCGGCCACGAATTGGGCGAAACCCATGGTCTCGCAGCCCTTGATGGCGGCGACCACCAGGGAGCGCTTACCGTCCTTGCCCGGAAGGTCGATCGCCAGACCGAGGTTGGTGTGTTCGGGGGTGATCGCGTTCGGCTTGCCGTCGATCTCGGCGAAGTGACGGTTCATGTTGGGGAACGTCTTGACCGCCTGGATGATCGCGTACCCCAGCAGGTGGGTGAATGAGATCTTGCCGCCGCGGGTGCGCTTGAGATGGTTGTTGGCGACGACCCGGTTATCGATCATCAACTTCGCCGGGATGGCCCGGACGCTGGTGGCGGTCGGGATCGCCAGTGAGACATTCATGTTCTTCACGACCGCCGCGGCGGCGCCGCGCAACACCTGTGCGTCTTCGCCGGCGGCCTCGTCCGCCGGGGCAGTTGCAGGCGCACTTGCGGGGGCGGGAGTGTTAGCCGCGGCAGGCACCGGGGTGGGAAC
>Ga0194035_1000164_pt1 | contig 39412 bp, 37 predicted proteins | sample JunL2320m_MetaG_FD_148680 | JGI IMG/M metagenome (GOLD analysis project Ga0194035, IMG submission 148680) | Anoxic zone freshwater microbial communities from boreal shield lake in IISD Experimental Lakes Area, Ontario, Canada - Jun2016-L239-20m | ecosystem: Environmental > Aquatic > Freshwater >...
TTGGTCCATGCCATCCCGTCGGTTCCCGAGCTGGTGTCACCGACGAACTTCTGTCCGCGGGGGAAGTAGCCGATGCACTCCGGCAGCGGCGTGTCGAACTCCATTGTCCTTGCGTAGACGATATCGCCGTTGTCGGCCGTCAATCGGATCCCGGTGCACATGTGGCTTCTCCCTATTCAGTCGGTGTACTCGGCGACGCCGTCATCGAGCACGATCCGGGTATTGGATCCGTCCGGACCGCTGGCCTCGGTGCGGTAGACCGCGCGACCGGACCCGGTGCGCCAGATCGATGTCGTCAGCGTTTCGCCCGGGAACACCGGAGCGGAGAACCGCGCCGCCACCGCGGTGAGCTTGGCGGCCTGCCCGCCGGCCAATTCGTCCAGCAGTGCCCGGCCGGCGAAGCCGTAGGTGCACAACCCGTGCAGGATCGGCGTGGGGAAGCCGGCCAACTCCCGGGCGAACCAGGGATCGCTGTGCAACGGGTTCCGATCCCCGGAGAGCCGGTAGATCAGGGCCTGGTCCTCGCGGGTCGGCAGGGCGATCCGGGCATCGGGTTCGCGGTCGGGGAACTCCGGTGCCGCCGCGCGCTGGCCGGGTTGTCCACCGAACCCGCCGTCGCCGCGGATCACCAGGGTGGTCAGGGTTTCGGCGACCTGGGCTCCGGTGGCCGGATCAGTGCCGCGGGCCCGCAGGATGATGATGGCGTTCTTGCCTTCGCCCTTGTCCTGGATGTCGGCGACCTCGGCCACCACTGATAACGCACCGGCGGCCGGAAGGGGGGCGGACAGCCGGATCTCCTGGGAGCCGTGCAGCAGCATGCCCCAGTTGAATGAGCCGACCAGTGGTGTGGCGGCGAAGCCCATACAGCAGATCACCGCGAAGGTGGGTAGCACCTGCTGAGGGACATCGTGGCTGTTCTCGGTGGTGTAGGCCAGGTCGCCGGTGCCGGCGCCGACACCCAGGGCATAGAGCAGGGTGTCGCGTTCGGTCCACTCGTAGACCTTGGGTTCGGTCACCGCACCGATCGCCGAGGGGTCGATTGCCATTGCCGCGCTCCTGTTCGTGGATGGGGTTCCATAATCGCACTCGCGATTTCCGCCCCGCCGGGGCCGTGAACAGTGCACCCTGTCGGTATGCATGTTTCTCGCGCCCGAAAATTCTCCGCGACGGTCGTGGCACTGCTGGCGGTGGTCACGCTGGCCGCCTGTGGCAGTGGACAGTCGCAGCAACGCAACGTCACGCTGACGCTGATTCGACATGCGGAGTCAGAGGCCAACGCGGCCAACCTCGCTTCCAGCACGGTGCCCGGCCCCCCGCTGACGGCGGCCGGTCAGGAGCAGGCCGCCGCACTGGCGAACCGCTTATCAGGCAACCAGTACGACGGCGTCTACGCCTCGCAGATGGTGCGCTCCCAGCAGTCCGCCGCACCGCTGGCGAAGGCGCTGGGCGAACAGGTGACGATTCTGCCGGGCCTCAACGAGATCCCCGCGGGGTGGTACGAGGGCATACCGGTGACGGACACCTCCGACACGTTGCTACTGGGACCGGAGGCCTGGCTCAAAGGTGACCGGCGATTCGGTATCCCGGGTTCGGTGGATGGAAACCAGTTCAACGGAGAATTCACCGCCGCCGTTCAGAAAATATATGACAGCGGCGACAAGAAGCCGGTCGCGTTCTCCAGCGGATTGGCGATGATGGTGTGGACGCTGCTGAACGCTCGCAACGGTAAGACGAGTCTGCTGCGGGATCATCCCCTGCCGAATACGGCCCAAATTGTGCTCACCGGTAACCCGATGGACGGTTGGACCGTTGTGGACTGGGACGGAATCACCAACTTCTCCATTGACGACTGACGCTCACTTCGCCATGCCGCTGCGGGTGCGGTATGCCGAGTGCGATATGCAGGGGCGGGCGTTCAACGGCCACTACCTCTCCTGGATCGACATGGCCCACACCGAGACACTCAGCTCGGTGGCCGGCAGCTTCGGGGTGTTTTCCGAACGCGGTATCGACTTCGTGGTGGTCGCGGCCGAACTGCAGTTCCGCCAGCCCGCGCGGTTCAACGACGAGCTGATTGTGAACGTCGCGATCCAACCGCCCGGGCACACCTCGTTGCGGAGCAGCTACACCTTTAACCGCGGAACTGAATTGATCGCCGAGGCGACCATGACCCACGTCTGCGTGGATGCGGTGACATTTGCCAAGCAGCCGTGGCCGGACTGGTTCCGGGACCAACTGGCCGCTCACTCATAGGCGCCCTGCAGATACCACCTTTGTTCCCGGTAGCACAACAGCAGTGCGGTGCCGTCCACCAACACCTGAGCGCACGCGGTCTGCTCGCCGATCGGCCAGGGGCCGGCCCACCAGCTCAGCTCACCCCGGTAGCGCGAGGCCGCGCCGTACAGTCGGGCCGGCTCGCCGGTGAACATCCCGCGATCGGTCATCCGGACCGGATTGCCCTGGGAATCAAGAAGTTCCACTGGCTCATCGAGCAGCACCGCCGGGGCGGGCTGCGGCAGCCGGCCCGGCCAGGGCCGATCGAGCGCGGCCCGGGGAACCGGCTCATCGCCGAACGGAGTCAGGGTGATCCGCTCGGCGGGCACCCGACCGCCGCTGAGTACCGGCACCTGTACGGCGTCGGCGCCCAGCAGTCCCTGCACCCGGACCAGCGCCCGACGGGCTCGCATCCGATCATCGGCACCGAGGCCGCCCCACAGCGGCAGCTGAAGCGCTTCTGCGGAAACGACTTCCACGGGCTGCAGCCGCAGCATCGTCACCGGGCCGGTGGGCCCCTGGGCCCGCCGGTGTTCATCCCCCGGTCGCTGCGCTCCTGCCCGCCGGTGTTCATCCCCCGGTCGCTGCGCTCCTGCCCGCCGGTGTTCATCCCCCGGTCGCTGCGCTCCTGCCCGCCGGGAAGTCAGCCAACCGTCGAGTTGCCAGCGCACCCGGTCGGCGGTGGCATCCTCGGTCAAGGGTTCGGCGCACCGCCACACTCGACTGTGCTCACTGCCGCCGGTGGTGATGGCGTGGATAGCCAACCGGGTGCATCCGACACCGGCCGCCTCCAGGCTGCGGTGTAAGGCCACGGCCAGTGTCCGCCCGGCGAACGCGGCGGCATCGACCCGATCGATCGGCGGGTCGCAGTGCAGTACCGCATCGAGATCAGGTGGCAGTTCGCGACCATACGGCCCACGCCCGGGTTCGCCCCCAACGAAGCGGTGGGCCACCACGGCATCGGAGCCGAACCGGGATGCCACATCCCGGCGGGGCAAGGCAGCGAACTGTCCGAAGGTGCGGATCCCCATGCGCCACAACAGATCCGCAAGCTCTTCCCGGCCGGGTCCGGAAAGACTCGGCTCGGTATAGAGCTGTCTGATCGACAGCCCCGACAGGAACGTCGCATCCTGGCCGGATGCCACCGACCGGCCGGCCTTGGCGGCAAAGACGGCCGTCGGTAACTGATCGGCGATTCCCACCTGACATTCGACCCCGGCGGCGGCGACGGCATCGACCAACCGTTCGGCGGCGGACTGCTCAGAACCGAAGTAGCGGGCCACACCGCGGACAGAGAGCACCAGCAGCCCCGGCCGGAGCACCTCGGCATGGGGCACCACATCGTCGACGGCCGCTGTGACGCTCTCGAAGAACCGCGCATCCCGGGCCTCGTCGGCAGCGACGACATACACCCGGGGACAGCGCGCCTGCGCCTCACGCCGGCGCAGACCGCGCCGCACTCCGGCCGCCCGCGCCGCTGCCGAACAGGCGATGACCCGATTAGCGGAGGTGACCGCGACCTGTGCGGTGGGCGGCAGCCCAGCCGCTGCCGCCGCGGCCACCGCCGGCCAGTCCATGCACCAGATCGCCAACACCCGGGCGGTCACTGACGCCTCCGCGTCGGGCCGGTCACTGACGCCTCCGCGTCGGGCCGGTCACTGACGCCTCCGCGTCGGGCCGGTCACTGACGCCTCCGCGTCCGGATCGACACCCGCACCGCGCTGATTCGGCCATAGCCCGCCACCGGCACGCCGGCGTTACCTCCGGGACCCGAGGTGATCGCGTAACCGCATACCCGGGCGTCCATCCGCATCGACGCGCCCTGCCACTGCCCCTGCGTCACCAGCAGAGTGCAGCCCCGCTGCCGGGCCCGGGCCACCACGGCCCGCGCACGCGTCGCAGGCACACAGCGACCGGCCAGACCGAGCACCACCAGATCCATCCCATCCATCAGCACCGCGGCCACCTCGACAGGATCGGTTCCCGGCTCCGGGATCACCGCCAGCCGAGTGAGATCGGCGCCCATCTCGGCGGCGGCCAACAACCCGAAGTCCGGCAGCCCGACGACGGCCACATGACCGCCGGCGGCCGTCACCGCAGCAGCCATGCCCACCGGTAGCGACCGCGCCCCGGAGAGCACCGCCACCACGCCCTTCGGCAACCCGGCGGCGAGGGGCTCGGGGACCTCGACCGCAGGCGGTCGGGCGCCCACCTTCCCGGACACTGCCGCCATCTGGCGCCGCAGCTGTTCTAGCTGTTCAGAACGGTCGAGGTGGCCCTTCTCCAGGGCAATCGCCGCCGTCATCGCCCACCTCCAGCTGCGATTGCCGTTCACTTTTTTCGAATATATGTTCGATATCGAGAGTAAACACCCACCCGCCGACAAGCGTCAAGGGGCTATTCCCACTCGATGGTGCCCGGGGGCTTGCTGGTGACATCGAGCACCACCCGGTTGACCTCGGGCACCTCATTGGTGATCCGCGTCGAGATGCGCTCCAGCACCTCATAGGGCACCCGGGTCCAATCGGCCGTCATGGCGTCTTCACTGGAGACCGGCCGCAGCACGATCGGGTGGCCGTAGGTCCGACCATCGCCCTGGACGCCGACCGAGCGGACATCGGCCAGCAGCACCACCGGGCACTGCCAGATCTGCTGATCCAGGCCGGCCGCCGTCAATTCCTCACGAGCGACCAGATCCGCATGGCGCAGCGTGTCGAGCCGGTCAGCGGTGACCTCACCGACGATCCGGATACCAAGACCCGGTCCCGGAAAAGGTTGGCGCGCAACGATTTCCTCGGGCAGCCCAAGCTCGCGGCCAACCGCACGAACCTCGTCCTTGAACAACAGGCGCAGCGGCTCGACGAGTGTGAACTTCAGATCCGACGGCAGACCGCCGACGTTGTGGTGGCTCTTGATATTGGCGGTGCCACTGCCGCCACCGGACTCGACGACATCGGGGTACAGCGTGCCCTGCACTAGGAACTCGATGTGCTCACCATCAGAGTCGTTGTCCGCCAGGAGATCTCGCACCGCGCCCTCGAAAGCACGGATGAACTCGCGGCCGATGATCTTGCGCTTGCCCTCCGGATTGACCACGCCCGACAGCATTTCCAGGAATCTGTCCTCGGCGTCGACCGTCACCAACCGGGCGCCGGTGGCCGCCACGAAATCGGTCTGCACCTGCTCACGTTCTCCGGCGCGCAGCAGACCGTGATCGACGAACACACACGTCAGCCGGTCACCGATGGCCCGCTGGACCAGGGCGGCCGCAACCGCCGAGTCCACTCCTCCGGACAGTCCGCAGATTGCCCTGCCCGCGCCGATCTGCTCGCGAACCGCCTCGATGAGCGACTCGGCGATACTGGCCGGCGTCCAGTCCGCGCCGATACCGGCGAAGTCGTGCAGGAACCGGCCGAGCACCTGCTGGCCGTGCGGGGTGTGGATCACCTCGGGGTGGTACTGCACCCCGGCAAGACCGCGGCTGCGATCTTCGAAAGCCGCGACCGGCGCACCAGCACTGGTTGCCACCACCTCGAATCCAGCGGGCGCGACGGTAACCGCGTCGCCGTGGCTCATCCACACCGGCTGATTGCCGGGCAGTCCCGAATGCAGTTCACCGCCAAGCACATTCATGTCGGTGCGGCCGTACTCGCTGGTGCCGGTGCGGGCGACGGTACCGCCGAGAGCCTGGGCCATGGCCTGAAATCCGTAGCAGATACCGAACACCGGAATCCCGAGATCGAACACTGCCGGGTCAAGCTGGGGCGCGCCGTCGGCGTACACGCTGGCCGGCCCACCGGAGAGCACAATCGCCCGGGGGTTTTTGGCCTTCATCTCTTCGACGGTCGCGGTGTGCGCAATGACCTCGGAGAACACCCGGGCTTCCCGGACCCGTCGGGCGATCAACTGGGCGTACTGGGCGCCGAAGTCGACCACCAAGACGGGGCGAGGCGATGCTGGGTCCGGTTGCACCAGCACAGTCTAAGGGCGGGTGCGCGGCCCACCGCTAGCTACCGACGGTCAGCCCGACCTTCTGGAACTCCTTGAGGTCGCAGTAGCCGGCCTTCGCCATCGAACGACGCAACCCGCCAACGAGGTTCAGCGACCCGCACGGATCGTCAGACGGTCCGTTGAGCACCTGATCGAGGGACGGCCGGTCGCCGAGTGCCACCTGCAACAGGGCACCGCGCGGCAGCGACGGGTGTGCGGCGGCCGCCGGCCAGAACCATCCCCTCCCGAGTGCCTCGGCCGCCACCGCCAACGGCGTGCCGAGCAGTACGGCGTCGGCGCCGCAGGCGATGGCCTTGGCGAGTTCACCGGAGGTGTGGATATCACCGTCGGCGAGCACGTGAACGTAGCGGCCGCCGGTCTCGTCGAGGTATTCACGCCGTGCCGCGGCGGCGTCGGCGATCGCAGTGGCCATCGGCACATTGATACCGAGCACCTCGTCGCTGGTGGTTGCGCCCAGCGTGGAGCCGTAGCCGACGATGACGCCGGCCGCGCCGGTCCGCATCAAATGCAGTGCCGTGCGGTGATCGGCCACGCCGCCGGCCACCACCGGCACGTCGAGTTCTGAGATGAACGTCTTGAGGTTCAGCGGCTCGGAATCGGATGCCACCCGCTCCGCCGAGATGATGGTGCCCTGGATGACCAGCAGGTCGATTCCCGCCGACACCAGGACCGGCGTGAGCGCCTGGGCATTCTGCGGGCTCACCCGCACCGCGGTCGTGACTCCGGCATCGCGGATGCGGGCCACCGCAGCCCCGAGAAGTTCGGGGTCCAGTGGGGCGGCGTGCAATTGCTGCAGAAGCCGAATCGACGCCGAGGGGTCGGCATCGTCGGCCAATTCGATCACCTGGGCGATCTTGGCTTCAACGTCGGCGTGCCGACCGATCAGCCCCTCGCCGTTGAGCACTCCCAATCCGCCGAGGCGGCCCAGCTCGATCGCGAACTCCGGTGACACCAGAGCGTCGGTCGGGTGGGCCAGGACCGGAATCTCGAAGCGGTAGGCGTCCAACTGCCACGACGTGGACACGTCCTTGGACGAACGGGTCCGCCTCGCGGGCACGACACTGATCTCGCCGAGTTCATATGTCCGGCGGGCGTTTCGGCCCATACCGATTTCAACCATGTCACGCATGTTGTGTGCCTAGCGGGCGTAGTAGTTGGGCGCTTCGACAGTCATGGTGACGTCGTGCGGGTGGCTCTCTTTGAGCCCGGCTGCGGTGATCTGGACGAACTGTGCGCGCTGCAGATCCGCGATGGTGGAGGCTCCGGTGTAACCCATCGCGGCACGCAGGCCCCCGGTGAGCTGGTGGATCACGGTGGACAGCGGCCCGCGGAACGGCACCCGACCCTCGATGCCCTCGGGAACGAGCTTGTCCTCGGAGAGCACATCGTCTTGGAAGTAGCGGTCTTTGGAGAACGACTTACCCTCACCCCGGCCCTGCATGGCCCCGAGTGAGCCCATCCCGCGGTAGCTCTTGAACTGCTTTCCGTTGACGAATATCAAATCACCGGGCGCCTCTGCGGTGCCGGCCAGTAGTGAGCCCAGCATCGCCGCTGACGCACCGGCCGCCAGCGCCTTGGCGATGTCACCGGAGTACTGCAGGCCACCGTCGGCGATCACCGGCACTCCGGCGGGCCCGCACACGGCGAAGGCTTCCAGGATCGCGGTGATCTGCGGGGCACCGACGCCGGCCACCACCCGGGTGGTGCAGATCGAGCCGGGACCGACCCCCACCTTGACCGCATCGGCACCGGCCTCGACCAGGGCCGCGGCCGCACCTCGGGTGGCGACGTTGCCGCCGACGATCTCGACGCGGTCGCCGACCTCGGCCTTGACCTTGCCGACCATATCGAGCACACGGCGGTTATGGGCATGTGCGGTGTCGACCACGAGGACGTCGACGCCGGCGTCGACCAGTGCCATCGCCCGATCCCAGGAATCCTCCCCGACGCCGACGGCCGCTCCGACCAGAAGCCGGCCATCGCTGTCCTTGGTGGCCAGCGGGTGTTTCTCCGTCTTGACGAAGTCCTTGACGGTGATCAGTCCGGTCAGTCTTCCGTGCCCGTCGACAATGGGCAGTTTCTCAATCTTGTTGCGCCGCAGCAGACCCAGCGCCGCGTCGGCGGTAACACCTTCCTGAGCGGTGATCAACGGCGACTTGGTCATCACCTCCGCCACCCGCTTGCCCATGTCCACTTCGAAGCGCATGTCCCGGTTGGTGATGATGCCCACCAACCCGCCGCCGCCGTCGACAACGGGAAGCCCCGAGATGTGGAACCGGGCGCACATGGCGTCGACCTCGGCAAGGGTGTTATCCGGTGAGCAGGTCACCGGATCGGTGACCATGCCGGCCTCCGAGCGCTTGACCATCTCCACCTGGCCGGCCTGCTCGGCGATGGACAGATTCCGGTGCAGCACGCCCATCCCGCCGGCCCGGGCCATCGCGATCGCCATCCTGGCCTCGGTCACGGTGTCCATTGCTGAGCTGACCAGCGGCACCCTGAGCCGTATCTTGCGGGTCAGCTGGCTGGAGGTATCCGCAGTGGCGGGCACCACATCGGAGGCTGCGGGCAGCAGTAGCACATCGTCGAAGGTAAGCCCCAGCATCGCGATCTTGTTCGGGTCGTCCCCGCCGGTTCGTTCCATCGGTGCGGCCTCCATGAGCGGGTGGTGCGAAGACCTCATCCTATCGGCTCCCCCTGCCGATCCCTGGCGCGATACCTGGGACGCTGCGTAGGCTGGCGATGTGCGCGACCAACTGCCACCTGGCCTGCCGCCCGATCCGTTCGCCGATGATCCCCATGATCCGTCGGCGGCGCTCGACGCGCTGGAGCCCGGCCAGCCGCTGGATCCCCAGGAGCGCTCCGCGGTGGAGGCCGACCTGGCCGACCTCGCGGTCTATGAGAACCTCCTGGCGCGCAAAGGCATCCGTGGTCTGGTGGTGTGCTGCGACGAGTGCCACGAAGATCACTACCACGACTGGGATATGTTGCGGGCCAACCTTCTTCAGCTCCTGAAAGACGGAACGGTTCGTCCCCACGAGCCCGCCTACGATCCCGAGCCTGACGCCTACGTCAGCTGGGACTACTGCCGCGGTTACGCCGATGCTGCGCTCAACGAAGCGACATCGGACTACGACGGCTTTCGCTAACCTGCCGGTACCGGAATCACCACGGTGGTGGTGGTCACCGGCGTCAGTGATCTCGGCGCCTCCGCGGTAGTGGTCTGGGCCTGGGCGGCCGTGGTCGTTGGTGCCTGAGCCGGTGTGGTGGTGGCAGCCGCTGCCGGGGCGGGCGTGGTCGTGGCCGCCGTCGCCGCTGCCGGGGCAGGCGTCGTCGTGGCCGCTGCTGCCGGGGCAGGCGTGGTCGTTGCGGCCGCGGTCGTCGTTGCAGCCGCGGTCGTCGGCGTCGTTGCCGCAGCAGCAGTCGTTGTCGTAGTCGCGGTCGTCGCTGTGGCTGCTGTCGTCGTCGGAGCAGCGGCCGTCGTTGCGGCAGGCGTCGTCGTCGGAGAAGCGCTCGTCGTCGGAGCAGTCGTCGTCGTCGCGGAATCGGTCAGCGATGGCGCGCTGGGCGTGCTGGTGGGCGGCGCGACCACGGGAACAAGATCGGTGGCCGACGGCGGCACGGTGTAGATGATGCCCGGCGGGGCCGTGGCCTCCGGATCGCGCTCTACAACCTTGGCCGATAAGTCGTTGAACTGGTTCAGCAACTCCTGCTTCTGCTGACCGTCTCCGATGGTTGCCACCTGCGAGCTGACCGCAACCAGCTTGTCCTGGGCCTGCTGCCAGTCGCCGCGGGCGATGAGATCCTGCACCTGGTTCAGCTCGGTACGCGCGGCCAGTGCCACCTGGTCATCGCGGACCTGCTTGGGCGCGCCGAAGAGCATGGTGCGCAGGCCGTAAAGAGCGTCCCCGGGGCCGGCCCCGGTCACCACTGCGCCGAAGCCGCCGATAGCCAGCACGGCGGCAGCCGCGGCGCCGACCACACTGAGGCCACGCCGACTCCGCTGGGGACCGGCGGTCCACTTCTCCCGGTTCTCCCGGTTGACGCTGGCCGGTCGATCAGCCAGGCCGGCGTTCAGCGCGGTGATCGCGTCGGCTTCGGAGATCAGGCCGGTCGCCGGCGGGAAGCGCATCTCGTCTCGCCAGCCGCCGAGCAGTGCCGCAAGTTCGGCGTCGGCGGCGCCCTGCGGGGTGACGGGGCGGCCGGTGGCCAGCGCGTCGATGAAGTCGTCGCTGTTGCGGATGGCGTCGAGTGAGGGCTCGTTGACGGAGTCAGACATAGTCGAATTCCGATCCGTCGATCTCAGCCTTCAGCCGAGCCAGGGCGCGGTGCTGGGCAACCCGCACCGCTCCGGGGGTGCTGCCGACAGCCTCGGCGGTCTCTTCGGCGGACATCCCCACCACGATCCGAAGTGTCAGGATCTCCCGCTGCTTCTCGGGAAGCACGGCGAGCAACTTGGTCATCCGGGCGGCGGAGTCGGACTGAATCGCCATCTGCTCGGGGCCTGCATCCATCGAGAGCCGTTCCGGGAGCACCTCGGTGGGCTCGGAACGGTTACGGCCTGCCGCGCGATGAGCGTCGGCGACCTTGTGCGAAGCGATGCCGTATACGAAGGCCAGGAACGGGCGTCCCTGATCCTGGTAGCGCGGCAGCGCCTGGATGGCGGCCAAGCAAACCTCCTGAGCAACGTCGTCAGCCGAGAGCCCACTGCGCTCTGCGGCCCCCACTCGCGCCCGGACGTACCGGATCACGATTGGGCGGATGATCTCCACTACTTCCCGAAGGGCATCACGGCTGCCTGCCACGGCCTCAGCCACAGCAGCGTCGAGACGCTCTCCTGGAATGGTCATCGGCGACGGCATCTCCAACGTTACGGACGGGGGATTGAAGGCAGGTTGGCTCAGTTACAGACAATATCGGCCGGAACTGCGGATAGCCGGTTAGCGGCTGCTCAGCCGCCCGCCGTGGCGGGTGATAAACGTTGCACTCAGGTCACGAATGTCGACGACCTCGGCCCCGGTGTGGGCACTGCTGCCGATATCGGCCAGCAGGCAGGCCAGTGCCCACCGCAGCGGTACCAGGCCGTGGCTCTGGGTATCAGCCAGGGCCGCATCGGCCACCGCCCGCGAACCTGCCAGGTCGCCGCTGCTGCACAGGGCCGCTGCGAGCACGACCTCGCTCTTCACCCGGTGGCGGCACAGTGCCGGGCGGGCCTGGGCGGCTAGCTCCCGCGCGCGCTGAGCATGGTTGAGCGCATCGGCTCCCTCGCCCGCAGCCATCGCCAATTCGGAGCTCACCCAGGCCAGCCTGATCGCCAGCCGCGGCGCAAGGCTGCCGGCCGCTTCCATCAGCCCGTCGACGCGATTCAGTAGCGCCGCCGATACGGCCAGCCGGCCCAACCCCAGGGCATCGGCCGCCAGTCCGATCAGCGCGTCGACGCCGGATTCCGGATCCTGACCTGCCAACGCCAGGGCCCGTCCGTCCCAGCCGCGGGCCTGCGCGTGCCAGCCGAGTTGTCGATGAAACGACGCCCGGGTACTCATGGCCAGGGAGATCCGCCGGCCCCGAGGCTCCGCGCGCAGCAGCTCAGCGAGATCGGCGTGGGCGCTGCTGTATCGCCCCTGACCGCCTGCCGCCACCGCACGCAACAGCAACTCGTCGGCATTCCGCGCGGCCGGCAACGGCCAGCAGCCGGGATCCGCACCGAAAGCGGCGGCGGCCAGCGTGGTCGAGATCATTGGGAAACGACGCTATCAATCGCGGTTAAGAGTTTGTGCTGCCCACGTTACGACCGGGTCATTGACGCGATTTCCCGCCACCCCTAGCGTTGCGGTCACGAGTGGTCACCGGCGACAGAACTCGAGATGAAGGCAAAGCAGATGTGCCGCCAGTGCCCGGTGATCGTGCAGTGCCGGTCCCATGCGCTCAGTGTCGGTGAGCCCTATGGCATCTGGGGCGGCTTGAGCGAGGCTGAACGCGAGCTGCTCCACAAGCGCGGAATCGGCCGCCGGAGCGCGTGAGCTTCTTACAGCGGATGGTGGCAGGCCACGGAGTGCTCCCCCGCACCGGATAATCGCTGAACCAGTGGCGGGCGCTCATGGGCGCAGATATCCGTCGCCGCCGCACAGCGCGGATGAAACGCACAGCCGGTCGGTGGTGTCGCGAGGCTCGGCACATCCCCGCGGAGGATGATCCTTTCGCGCTTCCGGATCCCGGACACTTCGGGAATGGGCACTGCCGATAACAGGGCATTCGTGTAGTGGTGCGCGGGGCGGTCGCACACCTCAAGCGCCGGGCCGACCTCGACGATCCGGCCGAGGTACATGACCGCGACGCGGTCCGATACCTGCCGCACGACAGCGAGATCATGTGCGATGAAAACATAGGTCAGGCCTAGATCCCGCTGCAGGTCGGCGAGCAGGTTGAGAATCTGGGCCTGGACCGACACGTCGAGCGCGGAGACCGGTTCGTCGGCGATGACAAGACGGGGATTGAGCGCGATCGCCCGGGCAATGCCGATGCGTTGGCGCTGACCGCCGGAGAACTCGTGCGGGTAACGGTCGGCGTACTCGGGTCGGAGTCCGACGATCTCAAGCAATTCCCGAGAACGCTCCCGCCGCTGTGCCGCCGTGCCCACGCCATGAATGGCGAGCGGTGCGCCGACGATAGCGCCCGCGCGGTGCCGGGGATTCAGCGATGCGGCCGGATCCTGGAACACGATCTGCATCTCCCGGCGCAGCCGGCGCAGATCCTCGCCCTCGATACCGGTGATGTCCGCGCCGGCGAAGGAGATACTTCCCGCATCGGGGTTCAGCAGGCGCAGCAAAACCCGCCCCAGTGTCGATTTGCCGCATCCCGACTCGCCGACAAGCCCGAGCGTCTCGCCCTCGTGGACATCGAGCGAGACGTCATCCACGGCGTGGATCCACCCCCTGGTGCGCCGCAGGAGGCCGTTGCCACGCAGGGGATAGCGCTTGGACACGCCGCTGGCGCGCAGCAGTGGGCTGTTCATCTCAGCGCTGCCCGCCCGTCTCGGGGCAGGATGCACGCGTCGAAATGTCCGGCGCCGTCCCCGATCAGCGCCGGTGTCATATCGCACTCGGACAACCGGTGGTCACAGCGTGGGGCGAACACGCAGCCGGTCCGGTGGTCGTGGGGTGCCGGTGGTGCGCCGGGAATCGTCGGTAGCCGTTCCGGCCGTGGACGGTCGACGCGGGGCATCGAGCCCAGCAGTCCCCAGGTGTAGGGATGGCGAGGGTCGTCGAAGATCGCCGCCGTGGGCCCGGACTCGACCACCTTTCCGTCGTACATCACCGCGACGTGATCGGCGAGCTCGGCCACAACGCCGAGATCGTGGGTGATGAGCACGACACTGGTGCCGTTTTCCAACGCGACGGCTCGGACCAGGTCCAGGATCTGAGCCTGGATGGTGACGTCGAGCGCGGTCGTGGGCTCGTCGGCGATCAGCAGCTTTGGCTTGCAGGACAGCGCCATCGCGATCATCAGGCGTTGGCGCTGGCCTCCGGAGAATTCGTGCGGGAAGGAATTGAGGCGCTGCGCCGGATCGGGAATCCCGACCTGCTGTAACAACTCGACGACCCGGTCTCGGGCTTGGCTCTTGGAGAGATGCTGGTGCGCCCGGAGTTGCTCGGCGATCTGCCATCCCACCCGGAGCACCGGGTGCAGCGATGTCATCGGGTCCTGGAAGATCATCGCGATCTCTGCTCCGCGGATCTTCCTCCACTCGTCGCGCTTGAGCGCCAGAAGATCACGGCCTCGGTAGCGCACCTCGCCCTCGATACGTGCGTTCGGGTCGATGAGCAGACCCATGACGCTCATCATCGTCACGCTCTTGCCGGAGCCCGACTCACCGACGATCCCGAGGACGCTTTGCTCCTCGACGGTGAAGGAGACGCCGTCCACTGCGGTCACCGAACCGTTCTCGGTCTCAAACCGCACACGCAGGTCGACGACCTCCAGCAGTGGGGTGCTCACGATGCCCGTGTTCTCGGGTCGAGCCAGGCATAGAGGACGTCGACTGCGGCGCTGGCGATGACGATGACGAATGCCCCGTAGAGAACGGTTGTCATGATCACCGGAAGGTCAAGGCCGGCGAGTGAGAGGTATGTCAGCCGGCCGACCCCGGGCAGCCCGAACACGACTTCGACGAGCAGTGCCCCACCTGCGACCAGCGCTCCGAAGTCCAGCCCGAACAGGCTCACGAAGGTGATGAGGGATGCCCGGAGTTGATGCCGCAGCAGCACGCGGCGCTCGGAGATGCCCTTGGCGCGGGCGGTGCGGATGTAGTCCTCGTTCTCCTTCTCGATGAGATCGGAGCGAAGCACGCGCGCATAGAACCCGACGAACAGAATCGAGAGGACGATCCAGGGGATGACCAGATGCTGAAACCAGAGCAGCGGGTTGTCCGTCAGTCGCGTATAGCCAAGGGGGGGAACCCATCTGAACAGAACGGTGTCGTTCCAGCGCTGCTGGGTGAGCAGGTTCGCGACCATACCGAGCCAGAACACCGGCAGTGACACACCGATGAGAGCGACCGCCATGATCAGGGGATCCCAGAAAGTGCCGCGCAGCGCGGCCGACAGGACGCCTAACGCGATGCTGGCAAGCACCCAGATGACGGAGGCGCCGAGCACCAGCGAGAGCGTTACCGGCGCGGCGCGGACGATCTCGGGGATCACCTGGACGCCGCGGTTTGTGTACGACTCGATGTCACGCTGTACGACGATGTGATCCATCATCGTCACGTACTGGATGGGCAACGGTCGATCGAGACTGAACTCTGCGCGAATGGCCGCGATATTCGCCGGCGTGGCATTGCGTCCTGCCATCCGGCGTGCCGGATCGACTCCGGGTGTGGCGAAGAAAATGAGGAATACCAGAACACTCAGGGAGAACAGCACGACTGCCATGGAGAAGAACCGGCGAACGATGAACGCGATCATCGCGACCTCCGCAGCCGGCGGGTACGCACCTTCGCGCGGGGGTCGACCGCCTCGCGGACGCCGTCACCGAGGACGTTGAGCGCCAGAATGGTGATGGTGATGAGGATTCCCGGAGCGATTGAGACCCACGGCCGGGTGTAGAGCTGGGTTTGCCCGACGTTGATGAGGCTGCCCCAACTCGCCTGCGGGGGCTGCACGCCGATCGAAAGGAATGACAGTGCCGACTCGGTCAGGATGCACGTCGCAACCATGAGTGGGAATATGACGATCACACTCGGCATGACATTCGGCAGCACCTCGCGGAAGAGCAGGCGCCTGCGCCGCGCACCCTGGGCGATTGATGCTTCGACGTAGTCGCGGCGTCGCACCGCGATCACTTCACCCCGTACCGGCCGTGCCACGTAGGGGACGTAGATCACCCCGATGATCAGAATCGGCAGCCACAGGCTCTGCGGATCGACCGTGATCGGCCCGAGCGAGAGCCCCTGGGTGAGTAACACCGTCGAGAGCGCGATGGCGAGAAGGTAGATCGGGAACGCCCAGATGATATCGAGAGTTCGCGAGACGACGGCATCGGTCACTCCCCCGAGGAAGCCGGCGAAAAGCCCTACCAGCGTTGCGATGAGACACGCGATCAACGCCGCACCAATGCCGACGAGCAGCGATGCGCGGCCGCCGTAGAGCAGCCGAGCCGCCACGTCGCGGCCCTGGGTATCGGCACCAAGGAAGTACTGCAATCGCAGCGTCGGCCCGATCGGAATCGAGCCGAGGCCACTGTCGTTCGGCTGGATGACCGCGACCTGTTTTCCATCGATGACGACCGTTCCCGACAGATTCGAGGCGAACGGATCGGTATGGGCAACGTGGTCGGCGTAGACCGGAGCGAGCAGTGTGCCCAGTGCGATCAGCACCAGTGCAGCAGCAGCGAGCATCGCCGCACGGTTACGTCGCAGCCGGGAGATCGCAGTCGCCCAGGTCCCGCGTCCCGGGCGAGCGGAGGCCTGCGTGGCAATAGTCACGTGCAGGTCATGTGGGCCGTTACTGCACCCAGGCTTGCTCGATCATGAATCCACCCACGACCGAAGGGTTGTACTTGTAGTTGCCCACCCGGGCCGAGACGAAGTCAAGCTTGCTGCCGACGAACATCGGCACCCACGGCGAAGCGTCGGTAACAAGCTTGTCGATCTCGGTCCACGCCTTGGCCGCCGCCTCGGGGTCAGTCAACTGCAACGCTTCGGCCTCCTTGGTCTTCTTATCAATGGCGGGATCGCAGAACATCGAGAGGTTCGGATTGGCTGTGCTGTTGGGCCGGTAACCGCCGCATCCCACGACCACGTCCAGGAAGTCCGCAGGCGCGGTGTAGTCGGGGTACCAGTAGCTCGGATTGAGCTGTGCCTTGTTGGAGGAATCCTGGACATAGGTGTACTGGACGCTGGAATTCATCGACTTCGAGCTTGCGTCGTATCCCAGTTCCTTCAGCAGCGAAACGAAGTAGTTACTGATCGCGGTGTAGCCATCCTCAGTGGTCGAGATGATGACCACCTTCTGCCCCTTCGTTCCCGACTCCTCGACGAGTTGGCGGGCCTTCTCCATATCCGGTGCGCTCCAGGTCGTACCCGGATCCTTCGTCCACGGGCAGTACGGTTCGTATGACGGGAAGTTCGGTGGGAGCACCTGACAGGTGATTTCCGCGAGCTTCGGTCCGCCCCAGATCTGCTGCAGCGCTTTACGGTCCGCCGCGTAGTTGAGTGCCTGGCGGACCTTCAGATTGTCGAACGGCGCCACCTGGGTGTTGAGCGCCATGTGATACACCTGCGGCCTCGGGTCGATGAAGATCCGATCCTGATACTTAGTGCTGATCTCCTCCAGCCGATCGGCAGGCGGTTGGTCGGCGATGTAGTCCGCGTCCCCGTTGGCGACCTGGGTGGTGCCCTCATTCGGGCTGATCGCGAGGTTGAACTCGATCCGATCCGGGTATCCGTTCGGCTGCGCCTCGCCCGACCACTGCACAAACTGGGGATTGCGCACCATCACCATGCTCTCGCTGGGCGTGTAACTCTCAATCATGTATGGGCCGGTCGCGGGCAACGGCTTCACACCGGTTTCCTCCGCCGGAGTATCGGCCGGCAAGGCATAGGCGAACGGCAGTGCAAGCTTCTGGAGGAAGTCAGGATCCTTCTTCGCGAGTTTGAAGGTGACGGTCATCGCTGTGTCATCGGCGAGGATTCCGGCACTCAGGTCGCAGGCCTTCCCGGTCTCCGGGGTTGCCTCGCACTCTTCGCCGCCCTTGATCGCGGAGTAGAAGTTCGCGACCGGTCCGGGCAGCTTGTATTGACGCTCGATCGTCGCCTTGAAGTCGCTCGGCTTGACCTCCTGGCCGGTCGAGTACTTCACGCCCTTGTGCAGCGTGAACTCGTAGCTGAGTCCGTCCTCGCTTGGCTTCGGGATTTCGGTGGCGAGGTCGGGCACCAGCGTGTTGCCCTCCGGACCCGGGACACGCTTCCAGGTCAGTAGGCCGTCGTTGGTCATCCGCAGCAGCGACCAGTTGCCGTCATAGTCGATGCCCGGGTCGATCGATGATCCGAATCCCTCCCAGATGATCTTCATCGTTCCGCCCCGGTGCGGGCTGCCTAGCGTCTGGTCCGTGGTCGGGTCGCCTGACGGGCCCTGAGTTGCCGACGACGAGGCCGCTACGCTGCCCGTCGAATCCGACGATCGACCGCAGCCGGCTGCACCGGCAACGACGACGGGGATGAGCAGGAATCCGAACGTCTGACGAAACTTCATCTCATACTCCCTAGTGCGCTCAATCAAGTGCGCGTTGCATTGCGGTGATGACTCGTTGTAGGTCCTTGCGGGTGCGGATGATGTGTCGCTCGAGCGAGCGCGTGATCCAGGGGCCGTGCGCCCGGGCGTCCGGATCGCCCTGCAACGATGCGATCTCCTCCCATAGGTTCGGCCCGATCGGAAGATGACTGGCTCCGATCCAGTGTTCGCTCTTCGTGTTCTGGACCCTGCGGTCAAGGTGGGTGGCATAGGCATCGCGACTCAGGAAGGCTGCGACCTTGTTGTCGCCGACTCTCAGCAGGTGTCGTGCGGCCCGCCGGTCGTCCGTCGCCACCAGAGCGGTGCGGGCGGCGTTGAGTTCCTTCAGATCCTTGGCGAGCTGGGTGTGCGGATAACAGGTCTCGATCTGGCTGTCTACCGCCGAGAGTTCGGTGCCGACCTTGGTGAAGGCGGCGCGGCCCGTTCGCGTGCCGTGCCGATCCGCTGCACGCTCGATGCCCGCAGTGGGAACGCCGCAATCCTTGACGGCAGCTTTGAGGTGGCGGGCCCGATCGGCGTGGTTGAGGATCCCGTCGGGGTCCCGGTCGGCCATGAGCAGCAGGTAGGAGAAGAACCGCACCTGCTTCTCCAACTTCGCGAAATCCAGTGCGTCGAGCGTGTCGAACTGGGTGTGATAAAACGCCTTCTCAAACCACCGATCCCAGTTGAACGCCGTGACACCGGGAACCCCGCGGATCAGATACGGCCACTGCTCGGTTCCGGTTGACGGACTGTCGCTATACCACCCCGTCGTAAGCCAGCCCTTGTCTTCTCCGGTCCGGCAGGCCCCGCGCGCCCACCGGGCCAGATCGGGCGGGGTCAGCATGATCATCCGCATGGTGGGGTGACCGCTGGCCTCGAGGCACAGGTGAAACGCGGCATTGGCACCCCAGTCCGGGTGGGTGTGGGCGACCTGCTCCCAGGCGCCGACGCACCAGTCGCAATCCGAGCCCACCATGCCGTACTCCTCGCCGGTGCGGGAACTGAACGCCAGGCGATGATGCGGGTTGATACCCGCCTGCTGGAGCGCCTCAGCCATGACGATGAGCGACGCAACGCCGGTCGCGTTATCCCAGGCGCCATGATTCCAACCGTCGTGGTGGGCTCCGATGACGATCGGCTTGCGCGGATCGCCATCACCGAGATAGCCGATCGAGTTGTAGCCGACGGCATCGCGGTCAAGCTTGGCGTCGAGGGTGACCGTGGCACTCGCATCACCTGAGGCGAGTCGCTTCCTGATATCGGCTGCATGTTCCTTGCGGATCAGCACGAACGGCGGGGCGCCCTCATGCCAGCCGCTATCGAACGCCCCGAGCGCGTTGGGAGCCTGATAGTAGGGCCCGCCCGGCGGGCAGTTGATGACGATCGCGCGGACCCCGCGCCGACCGAGTTCCAGACCTGCCAGCCGCGGCGGATAGGCGGCGAGATCCCAGTCACACAGCACGACCGCACCGACAAGATCCAGACCCTCCAGCGCCGTGCGATCGCCACGACCGACGTCAATGAAACGCGCTGTGACGCCTTTGGGACCGGTGCCCGGCACACCCCCGAAGCTCGACGCCTGATAGGTCTTGCCGCCGGTGATGGCTACACTCGCCCCCTTGAGGCGCCACCCGTCGACCCGGACCCGCTCGACACCGCAGTCATCCAGCCCGGCCCGCTTGAGTGTCTGCGCAACATACTCCGCCGTCGCCCTGTCCTCCGGCGTCCCGGTGACGCGGTAGCCCAGATCGCAGGAGCCGATCTCGCTGAGATCCTTGACAATGGAACGCAGGCGCTTGGCGGCGACGGGCAGCGATTCGGCGATCGCGAGTGCCTCGGGGTCGCGCACCCGGCGGCGCTTGGAGGCTGTGACGGCCGGCATTGGAGCGAGCCTACTGAGCTTTACGGCAGGGTGACCATCGAACCGAGGTAATACTTTTCCCGCCCGGTCGGGTATCCGCCACCGTCGGTGGCGATGTGGACGTGGTCGAAGTGGTTGGCCGTTTCGTTGCCGTAGTCCGCCGTCCAACTCGGCGCGCCGATGCCCGGGTAGAAACCCTGCCGCCAGATCACGTGCAGCACTCCCCAGCGTTTCGCGTTCGCCAGGGCATATCCGGCGATCTGGTTGCCGAGCTCAATGCCCTCGGGGGTGTGATAGTTCGGGATCATCACGTCGATCGCCAACCCGTTGGGATGCCATTTCAACGCATCTTGGCGGGCCCCACCGATCGTTGTGATCTCCAGAAACATCATGCTGATTTCGCGCGCCGCCCAGATGGTGTGGACCTGCAACCCCTGCTCCGGTGCGGCCCCGGGGGACAACTCGAATTCGAAGTCCTGGGCAGCCACCGGCGCACTCGCGGCCAGCAATTCCGCTTCCCTGGACGTTGCCACAAAGGGCGCGGCGGCCGGTTCAGGCGCCTGGACTGCTGCGCCAGTCGCCGCCGACTCGGCGCAGCACGGCGTCTCTTTACCTTGGGCACTGAACATGGCCACGGAGACCGCGACCGAGACCGCGGCGGCAAGCAGGCGGCCGCGACCGTCGCCGAACATGCCCATCACGGAAGATAGCTTAACTTCCGGGTGCGTCCGCGTGGGACGAGTACTCAGTGAAAGCTCTCAGTGAGAGTGGCCGTGGTGGCCGTGCCCGTCATCGTCGTGCCCGGCCGGCTTCTCCACGATCGCGGTCTCGGATGTAGCTCTGCAGCCAGGCTGGCGATCCGGTAAATGTCGTTGTGATCGCGTTTGCGAAGACGACGGCGCCGCCCGAGTTCACTGCTGATGTTGGTGTGCCGCGACCCCGATCACCGGGCGTTCAAGTACTGTCGGCATCACACTGACCGCTCGAACGAACGGAATTCAACGTGAAAAAGTTAGCGCTAACCATCCTGGCAGTAGCGACGATGTCGATGGGTTCTCTGGTCACGGGACCGACCGCCGGAGCTGACGACCGTGGTCCCGTCGGCCCCGGCGGGGTGGTGGGGCCAGTCGGAGTGAACCCAGTCGTCGGACCCGCGGGCCCGGTCGGCGTCGGCGGCTTGGGCCCGGTCGCGGGCCCGGTCGGCCCGGTCGGCGTCGGCGGCGTTGTGGGCCCGGTGGGATTGAATCCGATTGTCGGCCCGGTCGGCCCGGGCGGCGTCGGAGGTGTCGTCGGCCCGGTCGGGGTGGATCCGGTCGTGGATGCCGCGTTACGGCCCTACTACTACGTGCCCTTCTTCCCGGGTGAAATCCCTTGCTACACCGCCGAAGGCGTGGCGTACTTCACCCCCGCCGGCGAACCCTGCTACTAAGAGGCCGCGATCAGGGCGGCGATCCGGCAGTACCAGGCCGGGAAGGTTGTCGATCCGGCACTGGCTGTTCATCGCCGGCGGCGTTAAACGATTACGGCCTCAGACGGATGGTGACCGAACCGAACCCTGGCCCAGCGGTCAAAACTGCCGAGGTGCCAGATACAGGAAGGGCCACCCGGTGAGGGGTGGCCCTTCCGGTCGGTCCGAGGCTAGTGGCTGTGACCGTGGTGCCCGTGGCCGTCATCGTCGTGACCGGCCGGCTTCTCCACGATCGCGGTCTCGGTGGTCAGGATCATCCGCGCCACCGACGCTGCGTTGAGCACCGCGGAACGGGTGACCTTGACCGGATCGATGACGCCGTCGGCGATCAGATCGCCATAGGTCAGCGTGGCTGCGTTGAAACCGTGTCCGACCGGCAACTCGCTGACTTTGTTCACCACAACGGAGCCATCCATGCCGGCATTGGTGGCGATCCAGTACAGCGGCGCGGACAGCGACGCGGAGAAAACCTCCACACCCAACGCCTCGTCACCGCTGACCGAGTCACGCAATTCCTTCAGTGCCGATCGAGCCTGTACCAGCGCGCTACCGCCGCCGGTCACGATGCCCTCCTCGACCGCGGCCTTGGCTGCCGCCACCGCATCCTCGACGCGGTGCTTGCGCTCCTTGAGCGCGGTCTCGGTGGCAGCGCCGACCTTGATGACCGCAACGCCGCCCGACAGCTTGGCCAGGCGCTCCTCAAGTTTCTCGCGATCCCAATCGGATTCGGTGCTCTCGATCTCGCCGCGCAACTGCTTGACCCGATCGGCAACGGCCTCATGGGTGCCGCCGCCATCGACGATCACAGTGGCGTCCTTGGTGACCACAACGCGGCGTGCCGAGCCTAGGACCTCGAGGCCGACATCGCGCAGCAGCAGGCCGACATCCGGGTTGACCACCTGTCCACCGGTAATCACGGCAAGGTCATCGAGAAACGCCTTGCGGCGGTCACCGAAGAACGGCGCCTTGACCGCGACAGCCTTGAGCGTCTTGCGAATGGCATTGACCACCAGGGTGGACAGTGCCTCACCCTCGATATCCTCGGCGATGATCAACAGCGGCTTACCGGACTGGGCCACCTTCTCCAGCAGCGGCAGCAGATCGGGCAGCGAGCCGATCTTGTCGCGATGCAGCAGCACGAGGGCATCCTCAAGCACCGCTTCCTGGGAATCGAAGTCGGTGATGAAATACGCCGAGATGAATCCCTTGTCGAATCCGACGCCCTCGGTGACCTCAAGCTCGGTGTTCATCGTGGAGGATTCCTCGACGCTCACCACGCCGTCGCCGCCGACCTGGGTCATGGCCTCGCCGACCATCTCACCGACCTCGGCGTCACGCGAGGACACCGTTGCGACCTGTGCGATACCGGTCTTGCCGGCAACCGGGGTGGCCGAGGCCAGCAGTGCTTCGGAGACCACATCGGCGGCGCGACTGATGCCCAGTCCCAGCGCGATGGGGTTGGCGCCGGCCGCGACATTGCGCAGACCGTTGTGGATCATGGCTTGGGCCAAAACGGTGGCCGTGGTGGTGCCGTCGCCGGCGACATCGTTGGTCTTGGTGGCTACCGACTTGACCAGTTGTGCGCCCAGGTTCTCGAATGGGTCTTCCAGCTCGATCTCCCGGGCGATGGTCACGCCATCATTGGTGACGACCGGGCCACCGAAAGCCTTGGCCAGCACCACATGCCGGCCTCGCGGGCCGAGGGTGACGCGCACGGCGTCAGCCAGCTTGTCGACACCGGCTTCCATCGCACGACGCGCGGTTTCGTTGAATTCGATCAATTTGCTCATGTGTTGCGTTCCTTGACTTTCGCTTGAGCGCGTTCCGCCCCGGAAACCATCGCGATAGACGCGGGGTTTCCGGGGCGGTTCACGGTTGCTACTTGTTGACGACTGCCAGCACGTCGCGTGCCGACAGGATCAGGTACTCCTCGCCGTTGTACTTGATCTCGGTGCCGCCGTACTTGCTGTAGATGACGGTGTCACCCTCGGCGACGTCCAGCGGGATTCGCTTCTCGCCGTCCTCGTCCCACCGGCCGGGGCCGACGGCGACAACGGTGCCCTCCTGCGGCTTCTCCTTGGCGGTGTCCGGTATGACCAGACCCGACGCGGTGGTCGTCTCGGCCTCGTTGGCCTGTACGAGGATCTTGTCCTCGAGTGGCTTAATCTTCACGCTCGCCACGATGGAGCCCTCCACTGTTATGGCTGTGGCCCGGGGCTGTTCCCCGGACCGGGTCGGTTTAACCAGGTGTTCGGCATTCGTCCGTGCCCTCGCGCCGTCATCGCGGGTGCCGACGTCAGGGATCGTCCGCCTGCCGCCTAGCACTCTATACCGGAGAGTGCTAGCACTCAAGGGGGGTCCTCTGCGATTCGCCCTGGGCCGAATCAGCCCTGCTGACGGGGTCCGTCGAACTGCCGGTAGTCGATGAGCAGGTGATCTGAAACGTCCCCGACCATCTCGACATCGATGATGCGCTCGGTGAAATACCAACCGGCGTCGTCGCGGGCGAACCGGTCGTGGTAGCGACCGGCAATGATCGGCTGCAAAGGGATCAGGTCGGTGGACTGTACGACACAGAAGGTGGACCGCGCCGCGGCTGTGGCATCGTCGGCGACTTCGACGATCAGGTTGAGAACCAGGTGCCGGGTCTTGGGTGTCCCGGGACCCTCGTGGTCGGGAAACAGCCGGGTCGTCATCGCAAACAGTCCGGCGACATTGGCGCCGGGCATGGCCGGCGTGTTGGCTCCGCCGAAAGCTGCCCGGCCCAACAGTTCGCCCATACCGTCGAAGTCACCGGAGTCGATCAGTTCGGCGTAGCGGTAGACGAGGTCGGTGATCGCCAACCGATCCTCGACACTCATGTCACCTGCCCGACGATGACAGGAAGACCAGGATCGGTCGAGACGTACAACGGTGAGGGCGCCGCGCCGGCGGCGAGCAGGTGTGCGGCGAAGGAGGCGATCATGGCTCCATTATCGGTGCACAGCCTCAGCCGCGGTATGCGTAATGTCAAACCCGCTGCGGTACAGCGCTGTTCAGCGAGTTCGCGTAGTCGAGAGTTCGCCGCCACCCCGCCGGCGATTAGCAGGGTGGACACCCCGATTTCGGTGGCTGCGCGGACGGCCTTGGTGGTCAGCACGTCGGCGACCGCCTCCTGGAACGAGGCGGCGACATCGCCGTGGTGTGCGTCAGGGTGAGACTCGACGTAGCGGGCTACCGCGGTCTTGAGTCCGGAGAAGCTGAAGGCGTACGGATCATCTCGCGGGCCGGTCATTCCACGGGGGAAGGCAATGGCGTTGCGATCCCCGTCGCGGGCCAGATCGTCGAGCGCCTTCCCACCGGGATATCCCAGTCCAAGCAACCGGGCCACCTTGTCGTAGGCCTCGCCCGCCGCATCGTCGAGGGTGCTGCCGAGCTCGACGATCGGCTCGGCCAGCGAGCGCACGTGCAGGAGGTGGGTGTGTCCGCCGGACACCAGCAGGGCGACACTCTCGGGTAGCGGACCGTGGTCGTAGACATCGGCGGCCAGATGCCCGCCGAGGTGGTTGACCGCGTAGAACGGCACACCCCAGGCCGCGGCGTAAGCCTTGGCGGCCGCCACTCCCACCATCAGGGCACCGGCCAGACCGGGTCCGATGGTGGCGGAGACGATATCGGGACGGGAGATTCCGGCGGCAGCCAGCGCGCGGCGCATGGTCGGAACCATCGCCTCCAGATGCGCGCGGGAGGCGATCTCGGGCACCACACCGCCGTAGCGGGCGTGCTCATCAACGCTGGAGGCCACCTCGTCAGCCAGCAATGCGATGGTGCCGTCCGCCTCGAGCCGGGCGATGCCGACTCCTGTTTCGTCGCAGGAGCTTTCAATGGCCAATACGGTGCGGCTCGTCATGCCGGATCCCTCCGCATGGTGAAGGCATCGGCACCGCTGGGCCGGTAGTAACGCTTGCGTAGGCCGATGGTGGAAAATCCGAGGCTTTCGTAGAGCGCGATGGCCGGTGCGTTGTCGGTGCGCACCTCGAGATAGATCACACCATCGGCGAACGCGAGCAACTCAGCCATCATGCCGCGGCCGATCCCGTGGCCCTGATGGGCCGGATCCACGCCAATGGTGTGGATCTCATACTCGAACGGCGGGGTGCGGCCCAGTCGGGCGATACCGGCATATCCGACCAGATGGTCGTTCACCCGGGCGGCGACATAACGCAGGTGCGGTGCGCCCACCGCGCGCAGGAACGCCGCCTCGGGCCACGGGTCGTCGCCGCCGAACAGCAGCGTCTCGAGTTCGGCGCATCGTGTCGCGTCACTGTCTGTCAACCCGCCATAGACGACGTTCGCGGCGCTCACCGGGCACGCTCGGCGAGCGTCTTGGCATCGGGACGGCGCAGGTACAGCGGAATCAGTGGGTCGGCATCCGCCGCCCAGTCCCCTACCGCCGCAACCAGTCCGGCCGGCGACGGCTGGGCGAAGGCCACCAGTTCGGCGCCTTCGGCCGGGACGTCGGTTGGCGCAGCCACACCGGGGCCGTCGATGCGCACGCCATCGCGGTAACGGGCCCAGTACACCTCGCGGCGGCGGGCGTCGGTGATGACGAGCACCTCACCGGTCGTCTGTCCGCCGATGGCATCGAGCGAGCACACCCCGTACATCGGTATGTCGAGCGCATGTCCGAATGCGGCGGCGGTAGCCATCCCGACTCGCAGGCCGGTGAATGGGCCCGGTCCGCAGCCCACCACGACGGCGTCGATATTTTCCATCGTCAGAACCGCATCAGCTACTGCGGCAACAACATTGGGTGTCAGAAGCTCCGCATGGGCGTGAGCATCGACGGTGATCCGCTGCGCGAGCATGGCGATATCGCCGGAATCCTCGCGGCGCAGCACGCCGGCGATTACCGCCGGGGTGGCGGTATCGATGGCCAAGACGAGCCTGGTCATGGCCGGCTCCACTGCCACGTCGCGATCCGGGTCTCATCATCGGACCGGCGCTGCAGACTCACGTCGAGGTGGTGCGCCGAGAGCCGCTCGGCCAGACCCTCGCCCCACTCGACCACCACGACCGAGTCCTCGAGGTCGGTGTCGAGGTCCAGGGAGTCCAGTTCGGCAAGGAGATCGGCGGCACTGCTATCGAGCAATCGGTACACGTCGACGTGCACCATCGCGGGCCGACCGTTCTGCTTGGCACGGTGAACACGGGCCAGCACGTAGGTCGGTGAGGTGATCGGACCCTCGACATTCATCCCGAGGGCAATTCCCCTGGCCAGAGCGGTCTTTCCGGCACCCAGCGGGCCGGACAGCACCACGACGTCGCCGGCCCGAAGTTGTCGGCCAAGCCGATCTCCGAGCGCGATGGTGTCGTCAACGCCGGGCAGGGTTGCTGTGCCGCGCTCTAGGCGGAGCTCAGTCACGCGCCCGTCGCCCGATCTACCAGACGAAGCAGGGCATCGTTGATCACCTCGGGCTGCTCGAGCTGCACCAGGTGGCCGGCGCCGGGCACGATCACCAGTTCCGAATCGGGCAGTACCGCGGCCATCTCCTCGGAGTGCTTCGCCGGGGTGAGCAGATCGCGGTCGCCGCAGGCGATCAGCGTCGGGATTCGCGTCAGCACCGGCAGGGCCGCGCTCTCGTTGTGGACCTCGAGTGCGTGCAGGAACTCCACCAGGGTGTCGATCGAGGTGCCGTAGATCATCGCCTGGGAGAACTCGACCACACTGGGGCTGACGTCATCGCCGCCGAAGGACGCGGTGCGCAGAATCGGCCGCAGCACCGAACGGGTGGCGCCACGGGTGCGGTGGATGAGCGCCGGTGCATACCGGGTGGCGAACCGAACCGCCTCCAGCGCAGGATTCTGCAGAATCTCGCCCAGCGGTGAACGAGGCAGCCCCTCAGCTGCCGAGGAGATCAACGCAGCGCCGACGACGCACGGACCGTAGTGCTCCGGGAACTGGCGCGCATGGGATAGCACCGTCATCCCGCCCATCGAATGGCCAACCAGGATTACCGGTCCGCTCGGAACCATCACCTGCAGAATGGTTTCCAGGTCCCGGCCCAACTGCTCCACGCTGTAGGTGTCGATCGGGGCCTTCGCGGACTGCCCGTGCCCACGCTGGTCATAGAACACCATCCGGACCTGGTCGCCCCAGCGCTTCGCCAGTGCGGCACGCTGAAAATGAAACGACCCCATGCACAGGCAGAATCCGTGCGCGAACACCACTGTCAGTGGCGCGGTCACCGGACCGACCTCACGCACCACCAGTGGGGTGCCGTCCGGGGTGGTGACAACGCAGCCGCGGTCGGCGTCGAGAAGGGCGAAGTCCTCGCCCTCGTAGGCGTCTTCGGTGAGCCGGTGCTGCCGCAATGCCTTGGCGGCGGTTACTCCGGCGACCGCGCTGAGTCCGGCCACGCCGGCCATTAATCCGGCCTTTCGGCCGAAACTGAGCCTATCGGGCATCGGAGCCGGTTTCGATGTAGCTGCGCTGCACCCGGCCGCGCGGGCTAGTGACCACCTCATAGTGGATCGTGCCCACCAGGTCGGCCCAGTTCTGCGCGGTAGGTTCACCGGCGGTTCCCGGACCGAACAGGATCGCCTCGTCCCCCTCTGCCACATCGATAGCGCCGGGGCCCAGGTCCACAACCAACTGGTCCATGCAGATGCGGCCGACATTGCGCCGCAGCCGACCGTTGATCAGCACGTCCAGTCGTCCGCTCAGCGTGCGGTACACACCATCGGCATACCCGATCGGCAGCAATGCGACGGCGGTATCGGAGGCGGCGATCCAGGTTTGACCGTAGGAAACGCCCTCGCCGGCCCGCACCGACTTCACCATCGCAACCGGGCATTTCAGTGTCATGGCCGGGCGGAGACCCATATCGCCGCGCTCCGGAATCGGACTGAGGCCATACATCGCGATACCCGGTCGCACCATGTCAAAGCCGAGGTCGGGCCGCGTCATCGCCGACGGCGAGTTCGACAGATGCGCCACCTCGAAATCGACTCCGCGATTGCGTGCCTCGGCGAGCATCGCGGTGAACCGTTGCGCCTGAAGATCATTGAGTGGGTGGTCTGGTTCGTCGCCACAGGCCAGATGCGACATGATGCCACGTACCCGGATCGCGTCGGCTGCGACCGCACGCGCAAGCGCGGTCAGCACCGCCGGGTACTCGGCCGGGCCGACTCCACTGCGATTGAGGCCGGTGTCGACCTTGATCGTCAACTGTGCCGTGTGACCGGTGCGGGCCACGGCCGCGATGAGATTCTCGACCTGCCGCAGTGCGGAGACTCCGATCCCCACATCGGCATGCAGAGCTTGATCGAACTCCGTGCCCGGCGGGTGCAGCCAGGCCAGCACCGGGGCGGTGATGCCGCCCGCGCGCAGAGCCAGCGCCTCGCCGATGGTGGCCACCCCGAGCTCACTGACCCCGGCCGCCAGCGCGGCACGGGCGACCGGGATGGCACCGTGGCCGTACCCGTCGGCTTTGACCACAGCCATCACCTGAGCCGGGCCTGCATACTCGCGCAGGACGGAGACGTTGTGCGCGATAGCACCGAGGTCGACGACGGCTTCGCCGTTGACCACCGGGGTCTGCGATTGCGTCGACGGAGTCGACGGTGTGGTCTGCATCGTCATGTCACCACCGAGCATTGTCCCACCCATCGTGCATTGTCCCACGTTGCCTCACCGGACTGCCGGTAGAGTCGGCCGATGCCGTCGCTTTCCGATGAGGAACTTGATGCACTACTGGACCAGCTTCCGGTATTGGCCGGACAGCCGCGTCGACTCGAGGATCTTCCCGGCGGCCTGACCAACCGCAATGTGAAGATCACCACCGCGACGGGGACCTACGTCGCCCGCTGCAGTGTCGACACCAAGAACCTGCTGGGTATCGACCGCGATAACGAGTACTTCAACACCCGCGCCGCCGAGCAGGCCGGGGTCGGAGCGCCCGTTATCGACTACCGCCCCGATCTCGGCATTCTGCTGGTCGGCTTCCTGGAGGGAACCACGCTGACCAATGCCGATCTGCAACGTCGGGAAGTGCTGGCCCGGGTAGCTGAGGGCTGCCGGGCACTGCATTGCGGGCCCCGGTTCCGCGATCGGTTCGACATGTTTGAACGCCAACCGGCCTATCTGAAGGCAGTGCACGACAACGGGTTCCGATCCCCGGCCGACTATCTCGACTTCACCGGTCACTTCGCCGAGATCCAGCGGGTCCTCGGCGCAGGTGATCAGACCACGGTGCCGTGTAACAACGACCTGCTGGCCGGCAACTTCGTCGACGACGGCGAGAAGGTCTGGCTGATCGATTACGAATACTCCGGAAACAATGACCCCTGCTTCGAACTCGGCAACATCTGGGGTGAATGCGGGTTGTCGGACGATCAGCTCGCTGAACTCGTCGGTCTGTACTACGGTCGCTCACTGCGACATAAGACGGCGCGCGCCCGCCTCCAGGGAATCGTCGGTATGTACGGCTGGACGCTGTGGGGATGCATTCAGAATGGTTCCAGCACTCTGGAATTCGATTTCTGGGACTGGGCGATGCAACGGTACGAGTCCGCCGTCGCCGAGTTCCGCAGTCCAGATTTCTCGCGACTGCTGAGCGACGCCCAGGCGTCAGACTAGGAGAACGATGCCGACCTCAACGTTGCCTCAGCGTGCTCAGATCGTCGTCATCGGCGGCGGAGTCATCGGCACCAGTGTCGCCTACCACCTGACCAAACTCGGCAGAGGCGATGTGGTGCTGCTCGAGCAGGGGCAGCTGTCCTGCGGTACGACCTGGCACGCCGCGGGTCTGGTCGGCCAATTGCGCGCCTCGGAGAGCGGCACCCGACTGGTGCAGTACTCCACGCAGCTGTACGCCGAGCTGGAGGCCGAGACCGGACTCAGTGCGGGCTACAAGCAGTGCGGCGGCGTCACGGTGGCCCGCACACAGGATCGGATGACCCAGCTTCGCCGGACCGCGGCCAGCGCCGCGGCCTATGACCTCGAGTGCGAATTGCTGAGCCCGGAGCAGGCTTACCAGCGCTACCCGGTGATGCGAACCGATGACCTGGTGGGCGCGATCTGGCTGCCCGCCGACGGCAAGGCCAATCCCACCGACCTGACCATGGCGCTGGCCAAAGGCGCCCGGCAGCGCGGTGCCCGGGTGTTCGAGCGCGTCCGCGTTCTCGACGTCCTGCGCGCCGACGGTCGGGTGGTCGGTGTTCGCACCGATGCCGGCGATATCGAAGCCGAGATCGTGGTCAACTGCGCCGGACAATGGGCCAAGCAGGTCGGCGCGATGGCGGGTGTGAACGTTCCGCTCTACTCCGCCGAGCACTTCTATGTGGTCACCGAGACCATCGACGGCGTCCATACCGACCTGCCGATCCTGCGCGATCCGGACGGCTACACCTACTTCAAGGAGGAGGTCGGCGGGCTGGTTATCGGCGGCTTCGAACCCGAGGCCAAACCCTGGGTGGCACCGGATGCCATCCCCTATCCGTTCGAATTCCAACTCCTGGCGGAGGATTGGGAACACTTCGAGATCCTGATGACCAACGCACTACTGCGGATCCCGGCCCTGGAGCACACCGGGCTCAAGAAGCTCTACAACGGACCGGAGAGTTTCACGCCAGATAACCAGTTCATCCTCGGCGAGGCACCGGAGTGCGCGAACTTCTTCGTCGGTGCCGGCTTCAACTCGGTAGGAATAGCCTCGGCGGGCGGGGCGGGGCGGGCACTGGCCGAGTGGATCGTCAATGGATCGCCCACCACCGATCTCACCGGTGTGGATATCCGTCGCTTCGCACCGTTCAACGGCAATGTGGCGTGGCTGCATGACCGGGTCGCCGAGATCCTCGGCGTGCACTACGAGATTCCCTGGCCCAATCGGGAACTCACGACCGCCCGGCCGTTTCGCCGCTCACCGGTACATCACCTGCTTGTCGCCGCGGGTGCCAACTTCGGCAGCCGGATGGGCTGGGAGAGGGCCAACTTCTTCGCACCAGCCGGACGCGAACCCACCATCGACTACTCCTGGGGCAAGCAGAACTGGCTGCCGTGGTCGGCTACCGAACAGATCAACACCCGCACAGCCGTCACCGTGTTCGACCAGACGTCGTTCTCCAAGTACCTCATCAGCGGCCCCGACGCCGAGCAGACGTTGCAGTGGCTGTGCACCGCGGATCTGAAAGTGCCGGTGGGCAAGTCGGTCTATACCGGGATGCTCAACGAACGCGGCACCTACGAGGCCGATGTCACCGTCACCCGAACCGGAGCCCACGAGTTCCTCATGGTCAGTAGCGCGGCGTCCACGGAGCGGGATAGGGACCACATCCGAAAGAACATGCCGACCGGGGCACGCGCCGAAATCGTCGACCTCACCTCCGCGATGGCCGTATTCGGTGTGATGGGCCCGAAGTCACGTGAGTTGCTGGCGACCCTGTCCGACGCCGACCTGTCCGATGCCGGATTCGGGTTTGCCACCAGCAGGCTGATCTCACTGGGCTATGCCACCGTGCGCGCCACCCGCATCACCTATGTGGGTGAACTCGGTTGGGAGCTCTACGTTCCCGCCGAGTTCGCCGTCGGTGTCTACGAGGATCTTCTGTCCGCCGGCGAGCGCCTCGGGGTGGCCCGCGGCGGCTATTACGCGATCGAGTCGATGCGTCTGGAGAAGGGTTACCGCGCGTTCGGCCGCGAGCTCACGCCCAACGACAGTCCGATCGAGGCCGGGCTGTCGTTTACCTGCAAGCTCGCCACCGATATCGACTTCCTCGGCCGCGGGGCACTGGAGCGGGCCAAGGCCGACGGGCCGCGGCGGCGGCTGGTGAGCTTCGCGGTCGATTCGGACGAACCCATGCTGTGGGGCGGTGAGTTGATCCTGCGTGACGGTGAGGTGGCCGGCCAGGTGTCCTCGGCAGCCTGGGGTGCGACCGTCGGGGCGTGCGTCGGACTGGGTTACGTGCGCGCCGCCGACGCCATCGTGGTGACTCCGGACTGGGTACGGGCAGGCAACTACGCCGTCAACGTCGGTGGCGAGGTTTATCCGATCACGGTGTCGCTCATAGCAATCTACGACCCCGCCAATGACCGGGTTCGCGGCTAGTGTGCAAAGTGTTCCTGGGTGAAGTGACCTGCCGGCCGCGTTGCATCGAGGTGGCCCAGCACGGAGTGCAGATCCTCCCATAGTGAGCGGGCCAGGTCGGCGGAGAAGCCTTCACGCACCACCACCCGCAGCACGGAGATGTTCTCCGCACCCGGCGGCATCGTGTACGCGGGTACCTGCCACCCGTAGGACCGTAGCGACGCCGAGACGTCAAACTCGGTGTAGCCGAAATCGCCGGCGAGTTTGAACGCCACCACCGGGATCTGTGAACCGTCGGAGATGACGTCGAAGTGTTTCGACTCGGCCAGCTGACCGGAGAACCACTTGGCCGTGTCGGACAGGCACTTCATCACGGTGGTGTAGCCGGCCCGGCCCAGCCGCAGAAAGTTGTAGTACTGACCGACGACCTGGTTACCGCCCTTGGAGAAGTTCAGGGTGAAGGTCGGCATGTCGCCGCCGAGATAGTTGACCCGGAAGACCAGATCCTCGGGCAGCTGATCGGCATTGCGCCACACCACGAATCCGATTCCCGGATAGGTGAGCCCGTACTTGTGGCCGCTGACATTGATCGACGCCACCCGCGGCAGCCGGAAATCCCACTTGATTTTGGGGTGTAGGAAGGGGACGACGAACCCGCCACTGGCGGCGTCGACGTGGACCGGAACATCAAGGCCCTGATCCTTCTGCAGCGTGTCCAGGGCGGCGCAGATCTCGGCGATCGGCTCCAGCTCACCGGTGTAGGTGGTGCCGAGAATCGCCACCACCCCGATGGTGTCCTCATCGACGTACTCGAGCACCTTCTCGGGGGTGATGACATAGCAGTCTTCGGTCATCGGGATATAGCGTGGCTCGACCTCGAAGTAGCGGCAGAACTTCTCCCACACCACCTGCACATTGGAGCCCATCACCAGGTTGGGTGTGCGGGTCTTCCAGGCGTCCTTGTCCCTGGCGGAAAAACGCTGCTTCCACCGCCACTTCAGCGCCAGTCCGGCCAGCATCACCGCCTCTGATGAACCCACCGTGGTGGCACCGATCGCGCTGGCGGCATCGTCGTCACGCAAATTCTCGGCATGGAAGAGATCGGCGACCATTGCAATACAACGTGATTCGATCGCGGCAGTCGCCGGGTACTCGTCCTTGTCGATCATGTTCTTATCGAACGTCTCGGCCATCAGCCGCTCGGCTTCCGGATCCATCCAGGTGGTGACGAAGGTTGCGAGGTTCAGCCGCGAACTGCCGTCGAGCATGAGCTCGTCGTGGATGAACCGGTACACCGCCGCCGGTTCCATCTCATCGTCCGGCAACCGCAGCGACGGGATCGGATTGGTGGAAAGCCGGCCGGTGTAGGCGGGTGCGATCGATGGTGAGCGGTATTTCACATGCGGCATGGGCTGTCCTTCGGGTTCACAGGTTGGCGATCGCGTGGCGAATATGGGTAAGGATGCGCGACGCCGAGGTGGGCACCGGCACCGGCCCCGGATCTGCGGCTGAGGCATTGGCCGCGCGGGTATGGACGAAGGCCGCGGCGGCCGCGGCCTCGGGCGGGGGCAGGCCGGCCGCGAGCAGTGCGCCGATGATCCCCGACAGCACGTCACCGGAACCGGCGGTGGCCGCCCAGGAGGCGCCGGCGGGATTGAGAACCGTGATACCTGATCCCGCGATCACGGTGACGTTGCCCTTGAGCACGATGGTCGCGCCGAAGGCGTCGGCCAGCCGCCGGGCCGCGGCGACCCGATCCTGCCCGGGTGGTTCGCCTGCCAGCCGCGCGTATTCGCCGGCGTGTGGCGTCAGCACGGTCGGAGCATCCCGCCGCGTCACAAGGTGCGGATGGGCGGCGAGCACGGTGAGCCCGTCGGCGTCGACGATCACCGGCAGATCACTGGCCAGTGCGAATGTGAGGGCCATGAGCGCCGCCTCGTCAGTCCCCAGTCCGGGGCCGACGACCCAGGCCTGAACCCGCCCGGCCGCCGGCGCACTGGGCGCGATGACAACCTCCGGCCAGTGCGATACCACGTCGGCCGCGGCGGCCCCGGCGTACCGGACCATCCCCGCGGTGGCTGCCACCGCGGCCCCGGTGCACAGAATCGCCGCACCGGGGTAGATCGCTGAACCGGCCAGGACGCCGACCACACCCTGGGTGTACTTATCGTCGTGCGGTCCGGGCGTCGGCCAGCGAACCCTGACGTCATCGGCCTCGAACTCGACAAGATCTGTACGAGGGAGGTCCAGGCCGATATCCACGAGTTCGACTCGCCCGCAGTCGGCAAGGGCGTGAACCGGTTTGAGCCCGCCGAAGGTCACTGTCAGCGCGGCGCGTACCGCCGGCCCATTGATCGCCCCGGTCTGCACGTCGACACCGCTGGGAATGTCCACGGCAACAACCGGGATGCCGGCGGTCTCGACAGCCGCGAACACTGCGGCCGCGGCCGGTCGCAGCGGACCCTGACCGGAGATGCCGACCACCCCGTCAATCACCAGATCGGTTGCGCCAGGAAGGTTCTGCACCACCCTCCCGCCCGCCGATCGGAATGCTCTCAGCGCCGGTGCATGGGTGCGCTCCGGGTCGAGCAGGATCACCGACGCGGCGACACCCCGGCGGCGCAGCAGAGTAGCCGCCCACAGGGCATCACCACCGTTGTTACCGGCGCCGACGACAGCGCAGATCCGGCGGCCGGCGACGCATCCGGCGCGGCAACGCAGTTCGGCCGCGATGGCGTTCGCCAAACCGGTTGCGGCGCGGCGCATCAGCGCTCCATCGGACAGGGCGGCCAGCAGAGGAGCCTCGGCAGCGCGGATCTGCTCGGCGGTGTAGTAGTACCGCATCAGGCGCTATTCGACCGTGACGGATTTGGCGAGATTCCGCGGCTTGTCGACGTCATAGCCGCGGGCCCGGGCCACCGAGGCCGCGAAGACCTGGAGCGGGACAGTCGAGAGCAGTGGCTGGAAAAGCGTGGATACCGAGGGTATCTCGATGATGTGATTGGCATAGGGACGCACCGTGTCGTCACCCTCCTCGGCGATGACGATGGTGATTGCTCCGCGGGCCTGGATCTCCCGGATATTGCTCAGCAGTTTGGCGTGCAGCATCGCGGCGTTCTTGGGCGACGGCATGACGACGATGACCGGCAGGCCGTCCTCGATCAGCGCGATCGGACCGTGTTTGAGTTCACCGGCCGCGAAGCCCTCGGCGTGCATATAGGCCAGTTCCTTGAGCTTGAGCGCACCTTCCAGTGCCACCGGATAACCGACGTGTCGGCCCAGGAACAACACGGTGGACGAGTCGGCGAAACGACGACCGAGTTCGGCCACCGGGTCCAGATGACCGAGCACCTGCTGCACCAGAGCGGGCATCGACTCCAGTTCGCGGTACTCCCGCGCCACCTCGTCGGGGTATTTGGTTCCCCTGGCCTGGGCCAGTGCCAGACCAACGAGATAGTTTGCGGTGAGTTGCGCCAGAAATGTCTTGGTGGCCGCCACCCCGATCTCCGGTCCGGCACGGGTGTAGAGGACCGCGTCAGCCTCGCGGGGGATCTGGCTCCCATTGGTGTTGCAGATGGCAAGCACCTTGGCCTTCTGCGCCTTGGCGTGCCGCACCGCCTCGAGGGTGTCGGCGGTTTCACCGGATTGCGAGATGGCGATAACCAGTGTGCCGCGGTCCAAAACCGGGTCGCGGTAACGGAATTCACTGGCCAGCTCGACTTCCACCGGCAGCCGGGTCCAGTGCTCGATGACGTACTTGGCCAACAGACCGGCGTGGAACGCAGTGCCGCAGGCGACGATGAACACTTTATCGACCTCGCGCAGCTCCTGTTCGGAGAGCCGCTGCTCATCGAGGACAATTCGACCGTCGACGAAATGGCCCAGCAGGGTGTCGGCGACCGCGGCGGGCTGCTCGGCGATCTCCTTGAGCATGAAGTAGTCGTAGCCGCCCTTCTCGGCGGCCGAGAGATCCCAGTCGATATGGAACGGGCGGGCATTGGCGGCGTCGTCGTTACCGTCGAAGTCGGTGATCCGGTAGCCGTCGGCGGTGAGCACCACGGCCTGGTCCTGGCCGAGTTCGACGGCGTCACGGGTGTAGGAGATGAACGCGGCGACATCGGAGCCGAGGAACATCTCACCCTCGCCGATCCCGACCACCAGCGGTGTGGACCGCCGCGCCGCGACGATGATGCCGGGGTCGTCGGCATGGGCGAAGACCAGTGTGAAGTGACCCTCCAGCCGGCGCAGGACGGCAAGGGTCGAGGCGACGAAATCACCGGCGGTCACACCGTGTTGGTAGGCGCGGGCCACCATGTGTACGGCCACCTCGGTATCGGTGTCACTGGCGAACTCCACGCCGTGCGCCTCGAGTTCGGTGCGCAGCGCGGCAAAGTTCTCGATGATGCCGTTGTGCACCACGGCGAACTTTCCGGCTGCATCGCGGTGCGGGTGCGCGTTGCGGTCGGTGGGCCGACCGTGGGTGGCCCACCGGGTATGACCGATACCGGCCGTCCCATCGATCGCCTCCGCGTCGGTCTGCGCCAGGGCGGCCTCCAGATTGGCCAGGCGTCCGGCTCGGCGATGCACCGTCAGGCCTCCGTGACCGTCGAGCACGGCCAGCCCGGAGGAGTCATAACCGCGGTACTCCATCCGCCGCAGAGCATCGATTACGACGTCGCGGGCAGGCCGGTGCCCCACATACGCCACGATTCCGCACATGCTTTCCAAGGGTAGTCGGCCCGAGAGGCGCGGCCCTGTCGGCTACCGTCGGGGGGTGGCCCGCACGCGCAAACTCTTCGCCGCCCTGACCCGGCCCGGCCCGCACCGGGTTCTCCGCGGTGACCTGGGTTTTGCCGGTATTCCGGGAATCGTCTACACACCCGCCTCGGGCTTGCACCTGCCCGGCGTGGCCTTCGGTCACGACTGGCTGACCGATGTCGCTCACTACGCCGGCACCTGTGAGCATCTGGCGAGTTGGGGCATCGTCACCGCCGCTCCCGACACCCAGCGTGGCCCGGTCCCCTCGGTGCTCACTCTGGCCGCCGACCTGGGCGCCACACTGGACGTGATCTCAGGCGTGCGGCTGGGCGTAGGCGACATCGGTGTGGATGCGAACAAGCTGGGCCTGGCCGGGCATGGATTCGGTGGTGCGGCGGCGGTAGTCGCCGCGGCCGGTACCCGGGCGACAGCGGTTGCGGCGATCTTCCCGTCGGTCACCAAGCCGTCGGCCGAGCAGGAAGCGGCGGCACTGACGGTGCCGGGGTTGGTGCTCGCCACCCCCGACGATCAGAAGTCACTGCGCACCGATGCCCTCGAGATCGCCCAGTTCTGGGACGGCGCTGTGCTGCGGGTCGTCAAGAAGGCCAACGCGGCGGGCCTGGCCGAAAAGCGCAACCTGTTGGGGCTGCTGGGGCTTCCGGGGTCGAGCAGCAAGACCCAGAAGACCGTGCGGGCGTTGCTGACCGGATTCTTCCTGTTCCACCTCACCGGCGACAAGACCTACCGCGAGTTCGCCGAACCCGAAGCCACGTTGCCTCGCACGGACTCACCCGATCCCGAGGCTCCCCCGGTGACGCACGAGGACCGGATTGTCGCGCTGTTTCGCTGACCGGATATAACCGGTACATGCGAACCGGCGTATTCCTGTCCTATTCCGGCGGCTTCCGCGAGGCCGTCGAGCAAGTCGCGATACTGGAGAAACAGGGTGCCGATCTGGCTCTGGTCGCCGAGGCGTACTCCTATGACGCGGTAAGTCAGTTGGGCTACCTGGCGGCCAAGACCTCGACTATCGAACTGGGGTCCGGCGTGTTCCCGATCTACACCCGAACCCCGACCCTGCTGGCGATGACCGCCGCCGGCCTGGACTACGTCTCCGACGGTCGCTTCCGGCTAGGCATCGGGACATCGGGTCCACAGGTGATGGAGGGCTTCCACGGCGTGCCGTTCGACGCCCCGATGGGCCGCACGAGGGAGGTCGTCGAGATCTGCCGGCAGGTGTGGCGCCGGGAGAAGGTCTCGCACCAGGGAAAGAACTACCAGATCCCCTTGCCGCCGGGCCGCGGCACCGGACTGGGTAAACCGCTGCGTTTGATCAATCACCCGGTGCGCGAACGTATCCCGATCCACATCGCCTCGCTCGGACCGCAGAATGTCGAGCTCACAGCAGCGATCGCCGAAGGCTGGCAACCGGTGTTCTTCTACCCCGAGCGAGCAGATCACGTCTGGGGTGATGCCCTGCGGGCCGGTAAGGCCAAGCGGGATCCCGCCCTCGGCGCACTTGATGTCATGGTGGGCGTATCTGTTGCCATCGGGGACCATGTCGAGGATCGACTGAACTGGGCCAAACCCCAACTGGCGCTGTATATCGGCGGTATGGGAGCCAAGGGCAAGAACTTCTACCACAACGTCGCCACCCAGTACGGCTTCGGTGAGGTCGCTGATCACATCCAGGATCTGTATCTGTCGGGGCGCAAAGCAGAGGCGATCGCCGCGGTGCCCGATGACCTGGTGCGCAATATCTCGCTGATCGGACCGCGCGGCTACGTCAAGGAACGTATCGCCGCCTTCGCCGAGGCAGGTGTGACCACACTGCTGGCCACTCCGGTCACCGCTGACCCGGCCGAGTACATCGGCTTCATCGAAAAATTGCAGCAGCTGCTGGACTGAAGCGGACTCACTGACCGACCTGCGGCAGTTCATCGGCGGCGATCTCGCACGGGGCGGCGGTGTCATCTGCGGCGGCAGGCTCTGCCGGTGGTGTGGCCGATGTGGGCGGCGGTTGAGCGGCATCGACGGCCGGGGACGCAACCTCGGCAGCCAGCGGAGCCTCGGCAGCCAGCGGAGCCTCAACGGCCGATTGCTGCTCTGGCACAACCGGTTTGACGTCAGCAACCGAATCATTGGTCGGTCTGGGCGCGGCATCCGACTGGGGGGTATCCGACTGGGGGGTATCCGACTGGGT
>Ga0194035_1000165_pt1 | contig 39350 bp, 40 predicted proteins | sample JunL2320m_MetaG_FD_148680 | JGI IMG/M metagenome (GOLD analysis project Ga0194035, IMG submission 148680) | Anoxic zone freshwater microbial communities from boreal shield lake in IISD Experimental Lakes Area, Ontario, Canada - Jun2016-L239-20m | ecosystem: Environmental > Aquatic > Freshwater >...
TTGCTGACGTGGGGCTCGTTGGCAAGCCAAATGCTGGAAAGAGCACGCTCCTCTCGCGGCTCTCGCAGGCCCGTCCGCAGATTGCCGACTACGCTTTTACTACAAAAACACCGATGCTTGGGATCGTGGCCATTTCACGAGACCGGAGCTTTGTGCTGGCCGATCTGCCAGGACTCATCGAAGGAGCCCATGCTGGGGTTGGCTTAGGGCACGAATTTCTGCGGCATGTCGAGCGGGCCGGGATCATTGTGCACGTCGTCGAGCCGCAGCCGATGGACGGCACTGATCCGCTGACCAACTACCGTGCCATCCGTGAAGAACTCGTGCGATACGATGCCTCTCTGGGTGAGCGACCGGAGATCGTCATTGTGAGCAAGTGCGAACTACCGGACGCGGAGGATGTGCGAGCTCTTTTGGCCGCCGAGATTGGTCGCAATGTGATCGCGGTGAGTGCTGTAACGGGGCAGGGCCTCAATACACTCCTAGCCGCGGTGACGACGGAAATGGATCGGCATGTCATGCCCGAAAAGCACATTCCTCGCAGAACGAGTCCACACACCACGCCGGTTCTCCCGTAGACACGCGCACAGGCAAGCACTTCACGCGAGAGTTTTGCGATGAGCAGCCCACCAATCTGTCTTGGCGACACGGTGCTTTTGGCGGATGTCGGCAATACTCGCATCAAGCTGGCCGTCTTGGTTGACCACGGAGTGATGGATCCCGAGCAGCCCACGCTCCATCCATCGCAGTTGAGTCGCCGTCTACCGACAGTGGGACGCCGTCACGATCTCACCAGCCGCGGATTTCGCCACGACCAGCTGGAAAAATGGCTCAAAAGCGTGGCACCTGGGGCGGCTGTTGTCATTGTGGCGAGCGTGCACGACGCGGCCGCGGCGAAGTTAGAAGCCTGTCTCGCCGAATTGTCTGTGACAAGCCATCGACCGTTGCGGCAGCGACGGATTGGCCATGCGGACTTGCCGCTGCTGATCCGGTTGGAATCTCCGCACAGGGTGGGCATCGATCGATTGGCAGCCGCGGCAGCCGCAGGCATCGTTAAAACGCCAGGACGCAGTGCGATCATCGTGGATTGCGGCACGGCGGCCACCGTCGACATGGTGTCGGCTGACGGCGAATTTCTGGGGGGCGCGATTCTGCCCGGTCCGTCGCTGATGGCCCGGGCATTGGCGGAGGGCACAAGCAAACTGCCGGAAGTCTTGGCATTGGAACAGTCCGCCCCGCCGCCAATGCCCGGTCGCTCAACGCACGAGGCAATCGCTGCCGGCATCGGCTTTGGAATCCAAGGGGCCATTGCCCGACTGGTTGCCGAAGCCCGCAGCACGCTTGGTGTCGATGCCGATGTCATTTTGACAGGCGGCTGGCGAGGTGCCGTTCGGGCTGTGTTGCCCGGTGCGTTGGACATGCCAGACCTTGTGCTGATGGGAGTTGCTCTGGCCGCCGAACGGGCCTGCGCGAGGTGATCGCTGTCCCCTCGCTGTTTTCAGGTGTTCGCCAAGTCTCGAATTGGCTTGCGACCTCCTTCCGCGTCTCAAAGCAGGGGGCCTTTGAGCAAGGCCTTCGAATCTGGATAGAATGATTTCGCAACGAGGTTTTCATTGGATGCCACACTGGTCGTTTCCAAGCCCTTTTTTAGGATCCTTGCCGCGTGAACCCTTCTATCGAATCTCCTCACAACTCGCCGCGGCCGAAGGATCGAGCACTTCCTAGGGCGGTCGCTGCCGCACGGGTGGCCGAAGAAACTCGCGGCACCGACGTGCGAGTGCTGGATCTCCACGGCCTCACTGAACTGTTCGATTATTTTGTTCTGGCCACAGGCACCAGCCGGCGGCAGTTGCACGCGATGGCCGACGAGATCGATCTGGTTCTCAAGAAGGAAATGCACGACGTGCGTCGTGGGATCGAAGGCTACGAAGAGGGGCGTTGGATCGTGCTCGATTACGGCGATGTGGTCATTCATCTTTTCGACGCCGAGTCGCGAGAGTATTGGGACCTCGAACAACTCTGGGGGGACGCTCGCCGCGTACCAGCGGCCGACCTCGAGGCAGCCCAGTGATGAGTGGGCCAGAAGCGGATGGCCCTCGCACGTGTGCGGCCGATGGCAACGGCCCTCTGCTCGGTTTGGATGGCGGCCTCGAGCGATTTGGTTTTCGGTGTGCCCTCCGCCAGATATTTCAGACGGTCCTCGAACGGCTCTCCGCCGAGGGCGCCATAGCGATTGCACCGGAAGAGATGCCGGCATTGATCGAGCAGGTACGAGAAACCGCCGACCCGAAGTTTGGTGACTATTCGGCGACGATGGCGATGTCGCTGGCCAAGCGTTCTGGTCGTAAACCGCGGGACGTGGCGATGGAGATGATCGCCATACTCGACGGTGTGGCCGGATTTTCTGAACTGTTTGAGAAGCCGAGCGAGCCCGTCGGCCCGGGCTTTATCAACCTGCGTGTCCGCGACGAGGCGATTGCTTGTGCGATAAAGCAGGCCGTCGGCGATCCTCGACTCGGGGTTGCTCCAGTGGTTGGCCCCGAGACGATCGTGCTCGATTACAGTTCGCCAAACGTCGCCAAGCCAATGCACGTGGGGCACATCCGTTCCACTGTCATCGGCGACAGCCTGGCCAAAATCCTCAGCTTTCGCGGGCACCGCACGATCACCGACAACCACCTCGGCGACTGGGGCACGCAGTTCGGAATGATTCTTTGGGGCTGGAAGCACGTGCGCAACGAGCAGGCATTTGCACTGGATCCAACCGGTGAACTCGGTCGGCTCTACCGGTTGGTGCGTGTCGTGGTCGATGCAAAGCCCGAAGAATTGGAAAAGTATCCTGAAGCCGCAGCAATCGTAGTGCAATATCCAGGCGTGGCTGAAGCAGTGCTTGCCGAAACGGTGAAGTTGCACAAGGGCGATCCGGAAAACGTCGCGATGTGGGAACGCTTTATGCCAGCCTGCCGGCTGGAGATCGATCGAATTTATGCCCGGCTCCACGTGTCGTTTGATCATACGCTCGGCGAGAGTTTTTATCAGCCCATGCTGCAGGGGGTGGTTGAGGACCTTGCCAGCAAGGGACTCGCAACCCAGAGCCGCGGGGCGACGGCTGTGTTTTTAGACGGCTATGAAGCACCGCTCTTGATTCGCAAGGCTGACGGAGCGTTTCTCTACGCGACCACCGATTTAGCCACGATTCAATGGCGGATCGCCCACTGGAAGCCCGACCGCATCCTCTACGTCGTCGATCACCGACAAAGCCAGCACTTCCAGCAGGTCTTTGCCACGGCAAAGGCGTGGGGCTATGGCGATGTGAAGTGTGTGCACGTCGCTTTTGGCACAGTTCTCGGGGACGACGGTAGGCCATTCAAGACAAGGGCTGGCGACACCGTTGGCTTGGAGGCCTTGCTCGACGAGGGCGTGGATCGAGCGATGCAGGTCGTCAACAGCGGCGCGGAAAGTCGCGGCGGCGATGGCATGAACGATTCAACCAGAAAGCACGTGGCGGAAACGGTCGGCATCGGCGCGATCAAGTATGCGGATCTTGCGCAGAACCGCACGACGGACTACGTATTCAGTTTCGATAAGATGCTCCAACTCACAGGCAATACGGCCGCCTACATGCAGTATGCGGTGGCCCGAGTGGAAGGGATTTTTGCCAAGGCGGGCATCGATCGCGAGTTGGTGCGGCAGGCGAAGGTTCCGCTCCGGTTTGCCGATCCGCGAGAGCGGGCACTGGCGATCACACTGACTCGCTTTGGCGAGACGCTAGAAGATGTCGAGGCCGACTACCGTCCCAATGTGCTGACAGCCTGGCTCTACGAATTGGCCGGAGTCTATTCCACGTTCTACGACGCTTTGCCTGTGGCGAAGGCCGAGGGCGACGAACGAGCCACTCGCCTTGTGCTCTGCGATCTCACCGGGCAAATCCTCCGAAAAGGTCTCGAAATGCTCGGCATTGGCGTCGTGGAAAAGATGTAAGAACCCCGACACTGAACCGAATACGGGATGCCACCAACACGATACAATCGTGGCCCGCCTCGGTAGAGCCATGAGCTGAGGGGCGGTTTCAATCCACAGAGCTGTGCCACAGAGCCACGCCCAAAGAGTCACAGATGACCCGTCCCATCGCCACCATCCGCAACATCGGCATCATTGCTCACATCGATGCTGGCAAGACCACGCTCACAGAGCGAATGCTTTTTTTCACAAAGACGAGCCACAGGCTCGGTGAAGTGGACCGTGGCACAACGATCACAGACTTCGATCCGGAGGAGCAGGAGCGAGGCATTACGATCTACTCGGCGGCAGTGACATTTTGCTGGCAGGACGTGACGGTGAACCTGATCGACACGCCCGGCCACGTCGACTTCACGGCTGAGGTCGAACGCAGCCTGCGAGTGCTTGACGGAGCAGTCGTTGTGTTTTCGGCGCGCGAGGGAGTGGAGGCACAAAGCGAGACGGTCTGGCGGCAGGCAGACAAGTATGGAGTGCCACGCATGGCACTCATCAACAAACTTGATCGCGAAGGTGCAGACTTTTTCGGCACGGTGAACCAAATCAAGCAGCGGCTGGGCGCTCGGCCGCTGGTGTTGCAGGTGCCGCTGGGCATGGGGCCGCCGCACGTGAAGAATCCGTTTCGTGGCTTGGTGGATCTTGTTGAGATGCAGCAACTCACGTTTCCTCGCGACGAATCCAGCGCAGTGCCTGTGAGCACTGTCGTGCGAGGGGAGATTCCAGAAGAGGCCAGAAGCTTGGCAGACGAGTGGCGGGAGCATCTCATTTCAACGCTTTTTGATTTCTCGGACGAGCTTGCCGAACTGGCATTGGCCGAAGCGCCGATCCCCGTGGAATTGATTCGCAAAGTGATCCGGGAGGCCACGATCGCCAGACAGGTTGTGCCCGTGTTTGGCGGATCTGCACTGGATCTCATCGGGATCCAACCCGTGCTCGATGCGGTGGCGTGGTATCTGCCGAGCCCGGCTGATGTGCCGCCTGTGGAAGGACTTGATCCAACCAAAAAAACGGCCGTTATGATCGCTCGCAAGCCCGACCCCAAGGCCCCATTCTGTGGCCTCGTCTTCAAGATCGTGGCGGACAAGCACGGCGACTTGCATTACGTGCGCATTTATTCGGGCACGCTCAAGGCTGCCACGAGGGCGTGGAATCCGGCGAGGCAGAAGAAGGAAAACATCGCCCAACTCTGGCACCTGCAGGCCGACCGACGCGAGCAGGTGGAGGTGTGTCAGGCGGGTGACATCGTGGGTGTCATCGGCCCACGGGGGAGCATGACCGGCGATACGCTGTGTGACGCCAACGATCCGATCTTGCTTGAAACGATTGAGTTTCCAGAAACAGTGATCTCGATGGCAATTGAGCCGGAGACAAGCCTCGATCGCAAAAAGCTCTCAGAGGCACTCGAGATGATGAAGCGGCAAGATCCGACTTTTCGGGCGATTGAGAGCGGAGAAACCGGGCAGACAATTATTTCTGGCATGGGCGAATTGCATCTGGAGGTGATTCGCCATCGGCTGGATCGCGAGTTCAACCTGCATTGTCGCGTGCACAAGCCTCGCGTGAGCTACAAAGAAACACTCGCAAAAAGTGTCGCCGCCACGGGGCAGGCGAATCGGCAGGTAGCTGGGCAAACGCTCACTGCCACGGTTCATATCAGGGCCGAGCCGATTGACGAACAGGTGGGAGTGCGGGTTGAGCAGCAATGGTTTCCAACGAATGAAACGGCTGCCGCCGTTGCTGCCACGATGGTGCAGGCCGTCGCTGAGAGTGCTGAGCGAGGCGGTCTCAAGGGCTGTCCTCTGTGGGGCACGCGGATCGTGGTTCTGGACAGTCCGTTGCCCGAGCCACCTCCTTCAGATATTGCGATTCGAATCGCAGCGGCCGATGCCATTGAAAAAATGCTGAACGAAGCGGGCACTATATTATTGGAGCCCATGATGAAAGTAGAAGTCAGCGTGCCGGAGGAACACGTAGGCGACGTGATCAACGACCTCCAGCAACGTCGTGCGATTATCACTGGCACTTCGATTCGCGGCGGCGTGAACGTACTCGATGCGGAGGCGCCGCTTTCCAGCATGTTCGGCTATTCGGCTGCAGTACGCAGCGTGAGCCAAGGCCGCGCCAGCTTCACTATGGCACCGCTGAAGTATGGCCCAGCCTCCGCGGAAACGGTCGAAGCGTTTGCGTGAGCGACTGCAGTGATTCGGGAGAGTAGAATGCGCATCGTTGAGCCAATCCATAAGGCGAGGGCCGTACTCGTGCTCTTTCGGACTCTGATACTCGTTTTTTTAGGGATATTTCCGGCGGCGGTCAGTGCGACCGATGAACTTTCCGCGAGCATTCTGCCTGTGCTCGCTCGACACTGCATCGGTTGCCACAGCGGTGCTGCGGCGAAAGGCGGGCTCAATCTGGCGACCGATGCGTCGGCGGCCCTTGCTCCAGCGATGAGCGACATCGCACGATTGGACATAATCGCGGATCGCTTGGGTTCGCACACGATGCCTCCACCCGAGAGCGATGCGCCGCTTGGCGATGCAGACCGAGGCTTGCTTCTGAGTTGGATTGAATCGCAGATCGATCGGAGGCTTGCGGGCCAGGCCAATCCGGGCTCTGTCACGATTCGGCGTCTCACTCGTGTCGATTACCGCAATACCATTCGCGATCTGTTGGACTGTGTAGTGGATGTCAGCGGGTTTCCGTCGGATGATGTGGCCCATGGATTCGACAATCTAGCCGACATGATCTCACTTCCGCCGCTGCTGATGGAACGCTACACCAATGCCGCCGAACTCGTCGCTCAGCAGTGGTGTATTCGCACGCTCGGCGAAGGGCATGTCTTGCATCCATCGCCCGAACAGACACCACAGCAACGCGCTCTCAAGATTCTCATCCCGCTCGTGTCGCGTGCCTTTCGCCGGCCAATCACGCCGCTCGAAGAACAGTCTGTCCGTAGCTTTTTCGACCAGTGCATGCAGGACTCGTTTCGCTTTGACGAAGCGATGCAGGCCAGCGTGACGCGAGTTTTGATTTCCCCACAGTTTCTCTACCGGATCGAAAAAGACGGGCCAATTGGCCAAGACTCCGCACTCAACGATTTTGAATTAGCCTCACGATTGTCCTACTTTCTATGGAGCAGCATGCCCGACGAGGCGTTGTTTCACCTCGCCGAACAGGGGCAGCTCCAGCGAGGAGACAACCTCCAGCAGCAAGTCAAACGGATGCTGCGAGACCCAAAGTTGCGGCATGGTTTGGTCGAGAATTTCGTCGGGCAATGGCTTCAAACGAAGCGGCTGCGCGCCATCCGCCCGGATCCAAAGGCGTTTCCTGAATTCGACGAACCGCTTCGCATCGCCATGGAGGAAGAAACCTTCCGGCTATTCGAGGCGATCCTTCACGATGAGCTCCCCTTCACAGATCTCTTGGACGCTGACTACACGTTTGTCAATCAACGCCTAGCCAGGCATTACGGCATTGCCGGCATCGAGGGGGATACATTCCAGCGAGTAAGCCTTGCAGGTCTACCGCGACGCGGGGTGTTGACCCATGCGGGAATTCTGGCGATCAACTCCCATCCGCTGCAGACCTCACCCGTGCTGCGAGGAAAATGGATCATGGCAGCCATCTTGGGAACTCCTCCACCGCCGCCGCCTGCCGGCGTTCCTGATTTAGCGATGGTGGATGCCAGCGCGACGCTCCGTCAGCGAATGGAAATGCATCGCGCTCACACGAACTGCGCGTCGTGCCATGCGAGAATGGATGCACTCGGCGTGTCGCTGGAGAACTTCGATGCGATCGGAGCGTGGCGAACCACGGACGGCAGTCTTTCGATTGATCCAACCGGTACTCTGCCGGATGGCGGAACGTTCAAAAACGCGATCGAATTGACGAGTTTGCTGCGAGAGAAGTACTCCGGAGCCCTGCGCAACACTCTGGCCCATTCCATGACAGTCTACGCTCTCGGACGGACGCTTGGCATGTACGACCGGCTTCCGCTGCGTCGCATCATCGCCCGTGTGACTCACGACAACGATCGCCTCTCCACCCTCATCATCGCGATCGTGGAGAGCGATTTCTTTGGCCAGCGGCATAACGCTGGGCGCATTGCAGCCGAAAATTGCCCCGAGCCGTTTCATGTTGATATCAGCGGCAATCCCGATCAGCAATCGATTCTGACGGTGCGAGCCAACGCTCAGGCCAATCATCCACTCGAACAAGAAGTCTCCTTTGAGCTCCATACGCTCAAGCCTTTGCTGCATGCCTCCACTCGCAGTGGACGTGCTGTGGGTGTGGGCAAAGCCGTCGGTGGAACCGAAGCCAAGCAGGTATTTCGGTATTCGATTACAGTCCCGGTTGATGAACCGGTGAGTCTGTCGTTTCTCCAAGGGATCATTGGGCAACAAGAATACAGCGACGATTTTCTGAAGGGGATCGCATTCGTGCCCCCCTCTGACGAGGATCGAATTCTCGATATTGCTCAATCATCGCATGGCTGGAATGGCTCGTGGAACGGCTCATTGATTGGGCCATCCAACATTCGCCCGGGGACGCTTCTCGCGTTTGATTTCGATGTCGAACTTGTCGCCAAACAGTCTGCCAGTTGCGAAGTGTTTTTAGCCACACCGGGCGGTGTGAATTCATCCATGATTTCCAACTCAGGGCCGTTTCGCATTCAGGGCGAGGGCAAGCATCGCTTGACTCAAGTCGGCATTCGAAACGCTACGACTCACGATGCTTGGAATAGCAACATCACGCTGGTGATTCACTCACGAACCCAAACGGTGATCAGTAATGTGTCGCCCATTCACGCGATTCGTCCTCAGTTGGGAGTGAGTGATACGAGTCCTATCAGATTCGAGCACGTTGCCATCAATACGGCCGCGGTGTCAGCGGAGCGTCACGTGAGGAATGCGCAGAAGGCAACGCTGACCGACCAGAAAAACTCTGTGTGGCGATCGGTGCTGTATGGGATGTGTCGTGTGGCCAGCGATCCAAAACGTGTGTATCTCACTACGACGGAACACGTCGGCGCCGAATTCATCGGCGAGCATGCTGCCCATTTTACGTTCGTCGGAAAAAATGCGACCGACACAGGAAACGGCTTAGCGTTGATAGGAGAGGACGGCAAGCCTGGGCTCGAAGGCGGCAGCGAACCGGAGACGGAGGCATTTCAGGTGGCTTTTCGAGGGGCTGCCACGGTTGGAACGTACCGCGCAACCCTGCGAGTCGTCACGCAGGCAGGGAATACAGGTGTCCCATCCAGCGGGAATCGCGGGGAGCCGCAGGCAGGCTTTTATTCAGTGAACATTCCCGTGGAGGCAATAGTTCAATAGCCTTCACGACGGGCTCAATGCAAGCTTTCAGTGAAGCCCGTGGTGTCGCATGTGCGGATGATGTGCAAACGGATCGAAGGATTATGTTCCACACTTGCCAAGGAAAGCTCTTATGAAAAATCTGTCACGGCGAACCTTGTTGCGAGGAAACTTGTTGGGAGGAGCCGGAGTGGCCATGGGGCTTCCGTTGCTGGAGGCGATGCAGCACCGATCGACGGCGAGAGCCGCGGCAGCCTCTACCGCCACTCAACGCGTGGCATTTCTGTATGTCCCGAACGGCATCGTTCACGACGCGTGGAAGCCGACGACCACTGATGCCAACTACGTGCTGCCATCTAGTCTCGAACCGCTTGCAGGCATCAAAGACGATGTGCTCGTCCTGACAGGTCTCTCGCAGATCCCCTATAGCACGCGAGGCGGTGTGGGGCATGCCCTTCCAACAGCCGCCCTGTTGACTGGTGCGGTTGCAAGCAAAGACAGAATCCAAGTTGGCAAGTCGATCGATCAGGTGATCGCCGACCGAATCGGAGGGGATTCGAAATTGAAATCACTCGAATTATCGATTCGTGGATCCAACTCGGCTGGGCATTGCGACGGGGAATATAGCTGTGCGTATAGCACGATGATTTCCTATCGGAACGCACACTCCCCGAATCCAACCGACAATAATCCCAGGAGCGTGTTTCGGAGGATTTGCGGCGAACGCGGACAGGTCGCGAATGCCGGAGAACCTACGCGGCAGGAAGAACTTCGCACTCGCGTGCTTGACTCTGTTCTGGCGGAGGCCCACCGGTTGCATCGTACGCTCGGCACTGCCGATAGGCACAAGCTCGATGAATACATCTATTCAGTTGCAGAACTCGAACGCCGTATCCAACGCATGGCATTGCCAGTTGCAGCAGGCCGGTCGCCGCAACGTTTTGTGTTGGCAGACCAGGTGCCAGATCAGGAGCCATCGGATTTCGGCGAGCACGTGCGGGTGATGGGAGACCTCATGGTGTTGGCTTTTCAGACCGACGCAACCCGAGTGTGCACGTTCATGTTTTCCGTGGCTGCGGGTGGTCAGACGTATCCAATGCTAGGCATCCAGGAAGGCCATCACGAGTTGTCCCATCACGGTGGCAACGAGGAAAAACTTGCCAAGCTTCGAAAGATTGATCGGTACAACGTGTCGCTTTTTGCGTCCATTGTGGAGCGTTTGAAGATGGTTCGCGAAGGGAATCAAACCCTGCTCGACAACTCCATCATTTACTACGGGAGTGGACTTGGGAATGGGAATTCGCACACACCATTCGATCTCCCAGTGCTCGTTGCAGGCCGAGGTGGGGGCACTCTGAGTACCGGCCGGCATCTTCGTTTGCCGATGGATACTTCATTAAATAATTTATGGCTCACCGTACTCAACGCCATGGACACCCCGACCGAAAAATTTGGGGACAGTAGCGGGCGGCTGCCGATTGAGAGCCCGATTGAAAGATAATCCTCGTGCCCGGTGCCCGGATGACCCGCGTCTTCAGTCCGCGAGGACGGGTGGAGTCAGACTTAAAAGCTCCAGAAGTGGAATGCACAGTGCGTCTCAACAGTCGTTGTCATCGCGGATTGTGCCAAAAATGCTGCCAGAGCACTCTTTTTTGCGGTGTGTTGACACAGGGCGGTGCGACCTTTAGATTCGTCGCTCCATTCCGCAGCGACGCCCGCGGCAACGAGTGCCTCCGGATGACGTCGCGAAAAGTGCCTTTTCGGAGGCCATTTTTCGGTCTCGTAGGGCATTTGCCCGGGCTAGACTGCGATCGCTTGGATCCCGAAACGATTCGGTTATTCTGTTTTTGTTTGGATGGTTGAATGTCGATGATTGGCGTGATTGTGTCCTGATTTTGTTTGAATTGTCTGAACTGACTTGGAGTTTTGCCGTGGCTGGTCCGACGCAGGAAATCATCCGCATTCGCATGGAGGCTTACGACCACTCCGTGCTCGATCAGAGTGCGGCAGAGATCGTAGACACTGCTAAGCGTACGAATTCTGAAGTGCATGGCCCCATTCCGCTCCCCACGCGGATTGAGCGGTACACGGTGCTTTCCAGCCCGCACGTCGATAAGAAGGCACGGCAGCAATACGAAATTCGGACGCACAAGCGCGTGATCGACATCGTGCAGGCAACAGCCAAAACAATCGAAGCGCTCAACAAACTGAGCCTTCCCGCTGGAGTGGATATCAAAATTAAGGCTTCTTCGCGGTAGTTCTGCGGAGAAGAGGAAAGCAATCAGTAGTTTTTAAGTAGTCGTTTTTAAGGAGCGCACGAAACAGCATGCTTGGACGGCGTTAGTGGGTAAGACTTGGCAGTTGCCCAAGTGCTCCCAGAGCCACAAGACCTGTCTCGAAGGCGATACCAATGGCGGAACACGGAATGGCTGAACAGATTGAGCAGGTTCGAAAGACGGTGAGCCAAAAGGCTGGCCAAAAAATTGCTGGACCCGCTCTGAAAGGCCGCAAGGGATTGCTTGGCCGCAAAGTCGGAATGACGCAGATTTTTGAGGCTGACGGCACGGCGGTGCCGGTCACTGTGATCGAGGCAGGCCCGTGCCCCGTGGTGGTGGTCCGTTCGGTCGAACGGGATGGCTACTGCGCCGTGCAACTTGGATTTTTAGACAAGCCTCGCCGCCTGGCAGGCCGATCGCTGCGAGGCCAGGTCGCAAAACTCGACAGCAAGCGAAGTCGGCGGTTGACCGAAGGCGGTGCGGCCTTACCGGCCAAGGCCAACTGTGAGCCGCAGCGATTCATGCGAGAGTTTCGGGGGGTCTACGACGGCGTTGAGGTCGGTCATGTGCTCACCGTTGAACTGTTTGATGGGGTGCCCTCGGTTGATGTTACAGGCACATCCAAGGGTCGCGGCACGGCAGGCGTTATGAAGAGGCACGGCTTCAGTGGCCAGCGAGCCTCTCACGGCGTCAAGAAGGTGCATCGCCATCAGGGAGGCACCGGGATGAATACGTCGCCGGGCCGTGTGTTCAAGGGCAAGCGAATGGCGGGCCGCTTTGGAAATGAACGCTCAACCATGCGGAACCTCAAGTTGGTGCGAGTGGATCGCGAACGCAATCTTTTGCTCGTGCGAGGTGCTATTCCAGGCCCCAATGGCAGCTATGTGGTGGTGCAGCAGACCAATGTGCTCAAGAGAATTGCCGATCCATCGATCGCTATATCAACAAAGAAAAAGGCGGGTGCCAAGTGAATCTTGCCGTCTACGATATCTCGGGCAAGCAGGTTGGCTCCTACGAGATCGACCCAACTGAGTTGGCTTCCTCGGTAAGCAAGCAGTTGCTTCACGATGCGGTGGTGATGTATCAAGCCAACCTTCGTCAGGGCACGATGCGCACCAAGAATCGCGGTGAGGTGCGTGGTTCCACGAAAAAGCTGTATCGACAAAAAGGAACGGGCAACGCTCGTGCCGGTGGTCGTCGCAGCGGTACCCGTCGGGGCGGCGGTCATATTTTTGCAAAACGCCCTCGCGACTTCGGGTGGCGCATGCCCAAAAAAGCGCTTCGTACGGCCACGCGGATGGCCTTGGCCGCACGCCTGGCTGACGACGAGATTACGCTGGTGAACACGCTGGCGTTGGCTTCGCCTAAAACCGCAACCGTGGCAAGGCTTTTGAGTGCCTTGGGGCTAGGCGAGCACACCGTGCTTGTTTCTCCTGAAAAACACGACGAAAACCTATGGAGGAGCGCCCGCAACATTGAGGGTGTGTCGGTTGCCCCTGTGGGTGAACTCAATGCGTATTCGATCTTGCGTCCACGCAAAATTCTGATGACCACAGGTGCCTTCGACGCATTTCGTGCGACGGTTTCATCTCGGACAAAGCCACCGCTGGCGGAGTCCAAGCCCGCGATGCGATCCGCTGCCCGAAAGAAGTCCGTGTCACCGAAGTCGGCGGCAGGAAAGAAGGCGGCTCCCAAAACGCGTTCCAAGCCGAGTACGGTGGCTGCCTCAACTGCGGCTTCCAAACTCGGGAAGGGGAAGTAGTTTATGTCAGTACCGGTTCCTCCAGCACCGAGTTTTACCGCAAGGCTCACGCCCCATCAGGTGATTGTGCGACCGCTCATCACCGAAAAGGGGATGCACAGGGCCAACCGTCACAACGCCTACGCCTTTGAGGTGGTTCGCGAAGCAAATAAAGCCGATGTCCGGCGGGCCGTGGAAGAACTGTTCAACGTGAAGGTAGAGAAGGTCGCCGTTCAAAATCGCATTGGAAAGGCCGGCCGCAGTCGCATGCGTCGCACCAGCACCAAGGCTTGGAAGAAGGCAATCGTTACTCTCAAGCCGGAATTCAAGATCAACCTGTTCTAGTCTTTCAATCAGCAGCAATATCAATGGGCATTCGAACATACAATCCAACCAGTGCTGGCCGTCGCAACGCCAGTGTCTCTGACTTTGCAGAGCTTTCGCGAGGCGCCGAGTCGCCCAAGAGCCTTCGCGTGCGCAAGCACAAGACCGGTGGCCGGAATAACCAGGGTAAAATCACGTCTCGGCATCGTGGCGGCGGCCACATGCAGCATTACAGGCTCGTTGATTTCCGTCGCAATAAAGATGGCGTGCCAGGGAAAATTGACTCGATTCAATACGACCCAAATCGCACCTGTCGCGTGGCTCTTGTGCATTACGCCGACGGTGAAAAGCGTTTTATTCTCGCGCCCGAAGGGCTTGTTGCAGGATCGACTGTTCAAAGTGGTCCTTCAGCTCCGCCCGAGGTTGGAAACTGCCTGCCGATGTCGGCTATTCCGCTGGGCATGCAGATTCACAATATTGAATTGCAGGCGGGTCGTGGCGGGCGGTTGTGCCGATCGGCTGGCTCGTCTGCCGTGCTTGTGGCTCGAGAATCGCAGTGGGCGCAGATTACTCTGCCCAGCGGCGAAATCCGGAGAGTTCCAGCCGACTGTCGTGCCACGATTGGCGCGATTGGCAACTCAGAGCACATGAATGTGGTGCTTGGCAAAGCAGGCCGCAAGCGATGGATGGGCGTCCGTCCAACCGTTCGTGGCACGGCAATGAATCCAATTGATCATCCTCACGGTGGTGGTGAAGGCCGCACGAAGGGCGGTCGTCATCCCGTAAGCCCCACGGGTAAGAGCGCCAAGGGTGGTGGTACACGCAAGCCAAGAAAGCCTTCGGGCACCAATATTATTCGTCGTCGCAAGAGCCGTCGTTACGGTCAACTCAAAATCCGTTAAGCCGTTTACTGAAGAGCAAAAAAACTACCGGCCTTCGGGCCTGTGCAGGAAAAGAGGGCAGGATACAAACTGCCGCAATACACTATGGGACGTAGCGCAAAAAAAGGGCCGTACATCGATCCTCGCCTGTACGAAAAGGTAGAGGGGCAGCTTTCATCGGGAAGGCGCGACCCCATCAAGACGTGGGCTCGTGCCTGCACGGTCGTCCCGGAGTTTATCGGTCTCACGTTCATGGTTCATAATGGGAAGCAGCATCTGAAGGTTTTTGTCACAGAGGATATGGTTGGCCACAAACTCGGCGAGTTTTCCCCGACCCGCACGTTCCGCGGCCACGGTGGGCGAGTGAAGGAAGCGGCCCCACCTGCGGCTAAGGCCGCGGGTAAGTAAGTCGGTAAAGATCCTCTGCGTGAAGTGAAAGAAGCAGTTCAAAAAACGTCCACTCAAACAACACATGCGTTACACAGCCACTCATAAATACGCCCGGATCAGTGCTCGTAAAGTGCGGGCGTTGGCAGATCTCGTCCGCGGCAAATTTGCGGACGACGCCCTTGATATTCTGCGGTTTCAGCCGCACCGTGGGGCTCGCATGCTCGAGAAGGTCATCAAGAGTGCGCTTGGCAATGCCGAGCACGCTCAGGCCACGGGCGTGGATGATCTGGTGGTGGTCGATGCTCGCATCGACGAAGGGCCAATGTTCAAGCGGATTCGTCCGAGGGCTCGCGGCATGGCGTTTGGGGTGAAGCGACGGATGTCGCACATAAAAGTCGCACTCGACTCAGCTGAGTAACTACAGAATCACAGTTTTTAAGAAGGCATTTCTCTCATGGGACAAAAAGTAAATCCAATCGGATTCCGGACCGGTATTACCGAGCCTTGGAAGAGCCGTTGGTATGCCTCCAAAAAAGACTTCCGCGAGTTATTGCTAGAAGATTTTCGGATGCGGAAGTTCCTCAAGACAAAATATCGCGCCGCAGCGATCCCCAAGGTGGAGATTGAACGCACTCGCGACGAAGTAAAGGTGATTCTGCATTCAGCGCGTCCTGGCATAATTATTGGTCGCAAGGGGCAGGAGGTGGATCGCTTGCAAAGCGAACTCCAAGAACTCATTGGCCGGCGGGTGAATCTCAAGGTAGAAGAAGTTTCTCGGCCCGAGATTATGGCCCAACTCATTGCTGAGGATATCGCCGATCAACTGACAAAGCGTGCTGCTTTTCGGCGTACCATGAAGCGATCCATCGACACAACGATGGATGCGGGCGCAAAAGGTGTGAAAATTCAATTGTCTGGGCGTTTAGGTGGTGCGGAAATGTCGCGATGCGAAAAGGGCATGGCTGGCTCCGTGCCGCTCTCAACTCTGCGGGCAAAAATCGATTACGGGTTCTGCGAGGCTCCCACGGCGCAGGGCAATATCGGAGTTCAAGTGTGGGTCAACCAAGGCATGTACGAGGAGAACGGCGATGGCGCTGATGCCCAAGAGGGTCAAGCACCGAAAAAGCCAAAGAGGTCGTATAAGAGGTGATGCCTCTCGCGGCAACCGCGTCGTCTTCGGCGACTTCGGCCTTCAGGCCGAACAACCGGGGTGGCTCCCTGCTGCGACGATCGAAGCTGGCCGCGTTGCGGCCCAGCAATACCTCCGAACGGAGGGAAGGCTATTCGTGCGCGTGTTTCCACATAAATCGATCACATCTATTCCGTTGGAAACGCGGATGGGTAAGGGTAAGGGCGAACCCGAGTTTTGGGCAGCCGTTATTAAGCCGGGTGCGATTCTGTATGAAATCGGTGGTGTGTCGGAGGATGCGGCCAGAATGTGCCTCTCGAGGCTGGCGCACAAAATGCCGCTCCGTGTGCGGTTTGTAAAGCGACGGGCCATGTAGACGGTTGTTGGAATACGCAGTCCAAGAAGCATTTCGAGAAGAGAACTTCAGTAAAAATATGAGCAAAATACGAGACATTCTGGAGATGAGCGACGAGCAGATCCGGCTCGTCTGGAAAGACGCAGCGGAATCGCTGTTTCGCCTGCGGCTCTCCGCTCAGACAGAAAAGCTTGCGTCCCCCTCTGATGTTCGAAAAGGACGCCACACGATAGCCCGCTGCCAGACGGTGCTCAACCAGCGGGGCAGTCCGATGGTGGCTGATGTTCCTGGGGATGCCACTCTCCCGACAGAGCAAACAAAGAAAATAAAAAAACCAAAGAAAAGTACCTCGTAACATTGAACTGAGTTCCACAACTCGGTTCTTGAGATAATTCAGGAAATCCCCAATGCCCAAGCGAATGGAAACAGGAACGGTCACCAGCGCCGCGTCGAGCAAGACTCGCCGCGTTGAGATTCCGCGCGTGATCCGCCATGCCAAGTACGGCAAGATTATGCATCGTCGCACGGTCTGCCACGTGCACGACGAAGACGAAACATCCAAGCTCGGCGACATGGTTGAGATTATCGAATGCCGGCCACGCAGTCGCCTGAAGCGATGGGAACTTGTGCGAGTGGTGTCCAAGAGCACCGCTGTCGATGTGGCTTCGCTTCGCAGCGGCGCAAGGGCCACACAGATGCGAGAGTCGGCGGCCAAGGCTGAGGCTGCCGCAGCAACCGGTGGCCCCTCGCCTGCATCCCCGAAATCTGCGCCCCGGACAACTGAAGGGCGGGCCAAATGATTCAGATGCAAACGAGGCTTGTCGTGGCCGATAACACAGGCGCCAAGGAAGTGATGTGCTTCAAAGTGCTGGGCGGCAGCAAGAAGCGAACGGCCGGCCTTGGTGATATTATTGTGTGCAGTGTGAAAAGCGTGATTGCTGGCAGCGAGGTGAAGAAAAAGGCCGTCATCAAAGCCGTGATCGTGCGGTGCAAGCGGCCGACGAGGCGAGACGATGGAAGCTATGTGCAGTTTGACACCAACGCATGCGTGATCATTGATAACGAAAAAAATCCAAAAGGCACTCGCATATTTGGTGCGGTGGCCCGTGAGCTGCGCGATCGCAATTTCATGAAGATCGTCAGCCTAGCCAGCGAGGTGGTGTGATGCTGATTCGTTCCGGTGACATGATCGAAGTGCAAACAGGTAACTCGCGTGGCAAGCGAGCAAAAGTCATTTCTGTACTCAACGACAAGGGAAAAATCGTCGTCGAGGGCGTCAACTTAGTCTACCGCCACATGAAACGCAGCCAGAAGAATCAGCAGGGCGGCCGGTTGAGTAAAGAAATGCCGATTGATGTTTCCAACGTGTTGATTGTGTGCGGTTCCTGCAGCAAAGCCACGCGAATCGGCGTGCGGGTATCGGCCGACGGAGGCAAATCGCGGTTCTGCAAGAAGTGCAGCGCAGAGTTGAGCGTGCTGAGGCCACCGCGAGCGGCAAAGGCACTCGGAAAGAAGGCAGTCGCCTCGAAGGCAGCGGTCAGTACATAAGGGCATTCGGATAAAGGGCCAAACGCCGGGCTCTCGCGATACACTCTCAAGATTCAAGGACAGTTTTGATGGCAAAGACAGTAAAGAAAACAAAAGCGGTAACTCCCAAAGCATCGCCTTCGTCGGTGCCTGCTGGCACGCCGCGGATGTTGGATCACTACTTAAAGACAGTGCAACCGGCGCTCGGCAAGGCGCTCTCTCGCACGAATTCCCTAGCGATCCCACGGCTCGAAAAAATCGTCGTAAACATGGGTGTCGGCGTTGCTGTGACGGAGAAAAAATACCTCGAGGAGGCCATTGGCGCAATGGCGCAGGTGACTGGACAGAAGCCTATTGCCACGCTCTCTAAAGTCGCTGTCTCCGGATTTAAGCTGAGAGAAAACCTCCCTATTGGCTGCAAGGTTACATTGCGTGGCCGGCGGATGTATGAATTTCTCGACCGACTTGTGTCGGTCGCCCTTCCGCGGGTGCGGGATTTTAGAGGACTGTCGAGTACGGCCTTTGATGGCCACGGCAATTACAGCCTTGGTCTTTCGGAGCAGATGGTTTTTCCAGAGATCAACCCGGATAAATACACCCGCCCGCAGGGGATGAATATCACGTTAGTCACATCGGCTAAAAACGACGACGATGCCCGCCAGTTTTTGCGGGCCATGGGAGTTCCGCTGAAAAAAGACAAGGAAGACGATGATGCCGCTGCGTAGCGGTGTTCGTACGATTGAATAGCAACCCCCCAGGGGGCAGGCATCCCTGAAGCGAGTCCCCCTCGGCTCGCGGTTGGAAAAATATATGGCAAGTAAGTCAAAAATCGCAGCCGCCAAGCGGCCGCCCAAGTTCTCCACGCGGGCTGTGAATCGCTGCATGCTCTGCGGCAGGCCCCGTGCGGTGTACCGTAAGTTTGGAATTTGCCGTATTTGTTTTCGTAAACTCGCTGATCAAGGCAATATTCCTGGTGTTCGTAAGGCCAGTTGGTAAAGGGCCATCTGGCACTGGCCAGTTGGTTCTGTGTGATGCTTTTTAATTTACAAAGGCTCTTTTGACATGATGACCGACCCCATCGCCGACATGCTCACTCGCATCCGCAATGCGGTGCGCATTGAACGCGCGACCGTGGAGATTCCTAGTTCGAAGGTAAAGCGAGGCGTCGCAGACGTCCTCAAGCGAGAGGGATTTATTTGGGATTGGCGTGAAATCAGTTCAGAATCGGGCCCGTCATCCAAGCTGCATTTGGAGCTTAAGTACGGCCCAAACGGCGAGCGGTTGATCCGACATATTCGGCGAGTCAGTTCACCCGGTAAGCGAGTCTATAGCCGTTCAGTGCTCCTGCGTCCTGTTCTGGGAGGCCTAGGGATTTCGATTCTTTCCACATCCAGCGGCGTTGTAAGTGATCGAGAAGCTAGGCAGCGAAAACTCGGCGGCGAAGTGCTCTGCGAGTTGTGGTAGTCATAGAAAGGTCACGGATTCATGTCTCGCATCGGTAAAGCACCAGTCACCATTCCCAAAGGCGTCAAACTGGCTGTTGAAGCAGGCACGCTCAAGGTCGAAGGACCGCTTGGAAAGCTCGAGCAGCGGCCGCATGCCGCTGTTGGGATTGAAATCGATCAGGCCGCCAGCGTTGTGAAAGTCACTCGATCCGACGACAGTCGAATGTCGCGGGCCTTGCACGGCCTCACGCGGGCTTTGGTGGCGAATATGGTTGAGGGTGTCACGAAGGGCTACGAGAAAAAGCTTGAAATCGTGGGCGTTGGCTATATCGCAGCGATCCAAAAAAATACGCTGCAGCTTCGTGTTGGCTTTGCCAACGAACTGCAGATACCGATTCCGGCAGGCCTCAACGTTCTCTGTCCCGACCAGACGCATATTGTGATCAAAGGAATCGATAAGCAACTTGTTGGCCAGTTTGCGGCCGAAGTTCGTGCCAAGCGCAAGCCCGAACCATACAAGGGCAAAGGCATCCGGTATGAAAATGAGCAAGTGCGTCGCAAGGCCGGCAAGGCAGTCACGAAGTAGCCCCACTGCTCGGAACGAATGGAAGCCAAAAACCCAAATTAGTTTTTCATTGAAGCCCGTTTAACCCCAGTATTTTACCGCCCCCATGGATCACTCACGAACAATTCTCAGGCAGCGCATGCGACGCCGCCACCGCGTGCGACGAGCCATTCGCGGCACGACAGAGCGTCCGCGATTGGCTGTATTTAGAACGCATAAGCATATTTATGCGCAGGTCATCGACGACTCAACCGGCTGTACCCTCGTGTCGGCAAGTTCAATGGACAAGGAGATTCGCGACAGCGTTGCGTTTGGCGGCAACAAGCAGGCTGCCGAGGCGATTGGGCGTGCAGTGGCTGAGCGTGCCGCTGCGGCTGGTTTGAAAAAAGTATGCTTTGATCGCGCTGAGTTTCGCTATCACGGCCGCGTGGCAGCTCTGGCCGATGCGGCGCGGGCCGCAGGCTTAGAATTTTAAAGGAAAAGAAAAACCATAATGGCAAACCCAGCAAACAGCTCCGAACGCACCCCCGATCGACCCCAGCGAAGACAGTCGGGCGGATCGGGCGGCAAGGAAGCCCGAGGCGGTGAATTCGCTGAAAAAGTCGTGAAAGTGAGGCGTTGCGCCACGGTCGTAAAGGGCGGCCGTCGATTTAGTTTTGCGGGCCTTGTGGTTGTCGGAAACGGTCGCGGGAGGGTTGGCTGCGGGTACGCAAAGGCCAACGAAGTGCCACCGGCAGTTGAAAAAGCGATTAAAGATGGAATGAAAAACCTGATCGATGTGCCAGTTGAGTCGGGCACAATTCCCCATCGTGTTGAAGGCCTGAGCGGCACCTCCCGGGTGATCTTGCTGCCAGCCAGTCCTGGTACGGGCATCATTGCTGGGGCGGCGGTGCGGGCGGTTTGTGAGTCGGCCGGCATTCGGGACGTTTTGAGCAAGGCACACGGTTCGACCAACCCCGTCAATCTCGTCAAGGCGGCGCTCGACGGGCTGAAGCAGTTAAGAACTCGCAGCGACGTGGAGCGGTTGCGTGGCGTGACTCTTTCCTAAGCTCTGTCAGAAGAACGATTCAAAAAGAGTGTCAGGTATTTGGGTAAGGTAGAGCCTCAGTCGAGCAACTTCAGTCGAGCAAGGAATTCATCATGCAGATCAGCGATGTCAACCGGGGTATTCATAAGAACCGCAAGCGGCTGCGCATTGGCCGCGGCCCAGGCTCCGGCCGTGGAAAAACATCTGGTCGTGGTCACAAAGGGCAAGGGCAACTCGCTGGCTGGAGCGCGCCATCGATTTTTGAAGGTGCACGGATGCCACTCATTCGACAGATCCCGAAGCGAGGGTTTCACAACCGTTACGGCCGGATTGTCATCGGCATTAACGTGGATGATCTCAATACATGTTTTTCGTCTGGAAGCGAGGTCAGCCCAGAGACTCTCCGCACGGCTGGTCTTGCCAAAGGCATCTGGGATGAAGTAAAGATTCTCGGCGACGGAGCCCTGATGAAGTCGCTGCAGGTTTCGGCGCACCACTTCAGCGCTCAGGCTCGGGAGAAGATCCTGGCAGCCGGTGGAACGGCGACTGAATTGCCAGGCCCGGCACCCGTAGTGCGGAATAAGAAAAAGGCATCGCGGAAAAAGCCCCTGGCCGGGTAGTGTATGGCTCCAGTGCCTCACGATGGAGCAAAGGAGTCAGTCACGTGCTCGAAAAACTTCGCATTATTTTTACGATCCCCGAACTGCGTCAGAAGATTCTGCTGACGCTTGGATTGCTAGCAATCTATCGGGTGGGCTGGCAGGTTCCGCTGCCGATCGTTGACCCCAAGGCCATGACAGCCTTCGCGGAGGAAGCTGGTGGCATTAGCGATCTGCTTAAGACGGTAGCTGTATTTTCAGCCAGCCAGCTCTCGCAGGCCACGATCTTCGGTCTCGGGATCATGCCCTATATTTCAGCGTCCATTATCTTTCAGTTGCTTGGAACTGTCTGGGCGCCGCTGGAGCGATTACAAAAAGAGGGCGAGGCCGGGCGTAAGAAGATCAACGAATACACTCGCTATGCCACGGTGGTGATTTGCCTGGTTCAGAGTTGGGCCTATGTTGCGTTTTTGTCAAACACGCAAGTGGGCGAGATGCCCCTGATTCAACCCAGCTTTCTCGTTGACGGTAGGCTGCCGCTGGCGTGGCAATTTACTGCCGTGATGACGATGACAGCAGGCACTATTTTTCTTATGTGGCTGGGCGAGCAGATCGATGAGTTTGGCATTGGCAACGGTATCAGTCTCTTGATTATGGCAGGTATTCTGGCGGCCATGCCGAGCGCCCTCGTGGAATTAACAAGCGATACAACATGGGAATTGGGCGGTGCCGGCGGAAAAATGGGAATCGAAACGATTCTCGTGCTTGCCGCGCTGTTTGTTGGCGTCGTGGCAGGCGTTGTTTTTATGACGCAAGGGCAGCGACGCATCCCTACGCAGAGTGCCAAGCACGTGCGAGGCAGGCGTGTGTATGGCGGTACCCGGCAGTATCTGCCGCTTCGCGTGAATCAGGCCGGTGTGATGCCGATTATTTTTGCCAGCTCGTTATTGCTCTTTCCACAAATGCTTTTTCAGTACTTGCATAATGCGAATCCCGGCAGTGCCATTCTGGGGTCTTTGCACGATTCTTTTACGAGAGGCCAGTCGTATCTCTACAACGTGCTCTACGTCGTGCTGATCTACTTCTTCTGTTATTTCTGGACGGCGATCACGTTTAATCCCAAGGAGATGGCAGACAACCTCAAGAATTTTGGGGCATTTATTCCGGGCTATAGACCAGGCAAGCGAACTGCCGATTTTCTGGAACGAGTGATGGAGCGAATCACGTATGTCGGTGCTGCATTTTTAGCACTGGTTGCTATCATTCCGACGATCGTGGGTGGGTCGCTCGGGATTCCGTCGCAGATCGCGAGTTTCTACGGAGGCACCGGGTTGTTGATTGCAGTGAGTGTGGCGTTTGACCTCGTACAGAAGATCGACAGCCATCTGGTGATGAGGAATTACACGGGGCTCCTAGAGAAATCCTAACTCGCTAATCCTGAAGCTAATCAAGCAGTTGTGGGGCCTTTGCTGCTGGTGCGGAATGTTTCCTCTGTGGCCCATTCATTGACTCCTTCGTCACGACGCAGATACGCCATGCGGATCATCCTTATCGGACCGCCAGGGGCTGGCAAAGGCACTCAGTGCCAACGGCTTGTGGACTATCTGCGTGTGCCACATCTCTCAACGGGCGAGATGCTGCGAGCGGCTGTGCGAGCCGGTACGGCTGAGGGGCTTGCGGCTGCGCATTTCATGGCCCAAGGGCAGCTTGTGCCTGACCCAATGATTTTGGGGTTGGTGACCAAGCGATTGGAAGCCGCGGATTGTCGAGACGGATGCCTGCTCGATGGTTTTCCGCGTACGTTACCGCAGGCGGCAATGCTGGATGACTTGCTCGACTGCCGCGCCATGAGCGTCGACGGTGTGATCGAACTGGCGGTGCCTCGGGACGAACTGGTCCATCGGATGCTGGCTCGCAAGCGAGAGGATGACAACCCCGAGATTTTTGCCAAGCGTATTGCCAGCTTTGAGGTTCAAACCGCTCCGTTACTCGACTACTACAAGCGACAGGGGAAGCTTGCCAGCATTGACGGGCTGGGCACGGCGGACGAGATTTTTAACCGAGTGCGTGAGGCTTTACGGCGATTGAAGCGAGATTCTTACCAGGGCTAGCCTCGGCTGCCCGCTCGCCATCGCCTCGGTTGGCGAGTTCTTGACGCGGATGGACTGCGACATTCCGAACCATCGCTTGAGAAAGCGGGGGGTCGGGTGAAGTTGATGCGAGTTGGCGTATGCTCGCATCGAAGCGGAGGCTTTACCCGCCCCCGGCGGATTCCTACCGCTCGGGCCTTCAGACAGTGATCGACGTGTTTTCACGGTCTGGCATGGGATCAAAATGGTTCCCGAGACATGCGTTCAATGAAATACGTAGTTGGAGAGAGTGCGGCGGGCGGTATACTGCTAGGCCGATGCAGCGGCCGTTCGGTATTTTCTCAAGTTTCCTTCAGCGTGGTGCAGAGTTCGTGGTAAATCTTCGTTCTGAGCGTGAGATTGCGGCCATGCGCCGAGCTGGCCTTGTGGTGTGGGGCGCGCATCAACTGGCTTTGTCCCTGGTGAGGCCAGGCGTGACAACTGGTGAGATGGACCGAGCGATCGAACAGTTTTTTCTAGATCATTCGGCCGTTCCGCTGTTCAAAGGAGTGCCTGGGAAGGTGCCGTTTCCTGCCGTGTGTTGCATGTCGGTAAACGAAGAGGTCGTGCATGGGATTCCGAGCGATCGCGTGCTGCTTGCGGGAGATGTCGTGAGCATTGACACCGGCTGCAGTGTAGGAGGGTGGTGCGGAGATTCTGCAGTTACCTATCCTGTGGGCGAAATCGATGCGGATGTGCAGCGACTCCTCGACTGCACATCCGGTGTGCTGGCTCTGGCGATTCAGTTAATGGCCACGCGGAACCGCTGGAGCGACGTGGCTACGGAGATGGCCAAATTCGTCCGGGACTACGGCTTCACGGTGGTCGAAAACTTTGTGGGGCATGGGATTGGACGAAAAATGCACGAGGATCCACAAGTTCCAAATTTTTGCACCCCGTCCTTTCGCCGCAACCACGACTTTGAGCTGGAGTCGGGCTTGGTGATCGCGGTGGAGCCTATGGTGAATATGGGTTCCAAGAAGGTGCGAGCCCTCCCTGACCACTGGACGCAGTCAACCGTCGATGGGCGGCCAAGTGCGCACTTTGAGCACACGGTGGCGATGACAGACAACGGCCCTGTCGTGCTGACGGCAGGTCCGGCGGCAGGCGATGCCTCGGCTAACGAAGAGTTGGTTTAATTCGCTGTTACAATCGTTGCGGGGGGGCCGATTGCGGAATTTGCCCGAGATAAGGCCCCCCCTTGTGATTGCTGCTGGCTTCTCCCTATACTCCGCGGTTTCCCACGAGTCATTCCCGATTTCGCCAGTCACCCTGAACGAGTTAAAGGCGTGGTCGGTAGCCCACCACGAGCTGTTGTATGAAGGTTCGCGCCAGCGTTCGCCGAATGTGTGAAAAGTGCAAGATTGTTCGACGGCGAGGTGTCGTCTTTGTTGTCTGCGCTGATCCTCGCCACAAACAGCGGCAGGGGTAGGAAACAGAATTCTAGAAGAGTATCCATCGCTTTTTTTGTATTTTCGTTTTGGCGAACCGTTTGAGTGAGTGCAGGAGTTTGAGTTGCGTTGAGAATGATTGCTTGAGTGCCCGGAACATTCCCTGAGATTTTGAGCCATGCCCCGCCTCCTCGGTGTTGATATCCCGTCAGAAAAGAAGACCATCTACTCGCTCCAATACCTGTACGGTGTGGGGCAGAGAGTGGCTCGCGATTTGTGCCACAAGGCCGGCGTTGATCCCGAGGGGATCGCCCGCAATCTGCACGAGGATGAGTTGGCTCGCCTCGCATCCTTGATGGATAAAGATTATGTCGTCGAGGGACAGCTACGAAGGCAGGTGGCCCAAAACATTTCGCGTCTGAAAGACATTGGCAGTTATCGCGGAGTGCGACATAGACGTGGGTTACCCGTGCGAGGTCAGCGCACGCGTACCAATGCTCGCACTCGCAAGGGGCCAAAGAAAACGGTCGCCGGCAAGAAGGGTGTGAAGGATCTCAAGTAGACAGCAGTTTGGATGCGTAAGCACTCAATTGTGGCGACCGCAGGGTTGAGCCAAGTCCCGAAAAGGCGGCAGTTTTCAGAACGAGTCAGTTTTAAAGAGTCATCAAAAGAATCATTCATAGAGCAGGTTCATGTCAAAGGTTGCAAAGACAAAAAAGAAGAGTGTGTCGGCTGGAATTGCCTACATCACGGCAAGTTTCAACAACACAACAGTCACCATTACAGACACCAAGGGGGACGCGCTCTGCTGGTCGAGCGGTGGCACGTGCGGCTTCAAGGGAAGTCGTAAGGGAACGCCCTATGCGGGCCAGTGCGCTGCCCAGCAGGCTGCCGAAAAAGCTGCCAAGTTTGGCGTAAAGGAGCTTGAAGTGCGAGTTCGTGGGCCTGGAAGCGGGCGTGAAAGCGCAATCACGGCGTTGCAGGCTGCTGGTATGAATGTGAAAAGTATCGAAGATATCACTCCTCTGCCGCACAACGGTTGCCGTCCGCCAAAGAAGCGACGCGTCTGACGAACATGGTCCAGCGAGATTGCTGCTCCTTTTTTGAACACACTTTTTTCTCATTCTGAACATCTCCCCACCCACCTCTCTCACGGTACTCGAGCATAAAAATGGGACGTATTACTGGGCCAGTGTGCCGCCTGTGTCGCCGTGACGGCTTGAAGTTGTTTCTCAAGGGCAATCGGTGCGACACTCCGAAGTGTGCTTTTGAGCGGCGACCTACTCCTCCTGGCATGGTGCAGAAACGGCGCAGCAAGCCGACGGAGTACGGCCTTCATCTGCGCGAAAAGCAGAAGGTAAAGCATTATTACGGCGTGCTCGAGCGACAGTTTCGTACGTATTTTTCGCGTGCCGAACGAGGCAAGGGCAATACAGGCGAAACCCTTATGTCCCTGCTCGAGCGTCGCCTCGATAATATCGTTCATCGCATTGGCTTTGCTCCCTCGCGATCCGCTGCACGCCAGATGGTGATGCACGGCCACATCACGGTCAATGGCCGGCGATTGGATGTGCCGAGCTATCTCGTGAAGGCCGGCGATTTACTGCGAGTGAAGAATCGGCTGAAAAGCTTGCAGTTGGTGCATGCCGCCCTAGCGGATTCGCGACGCGATGTGCCCGATTTTCTCTCGCGTGCCGACGGGCCGATTCCGGAGGGACGGATCGATCGGCTGCCATCGGCCGACGACGTCTCGATTCCTGTGCAGGCGAATTTAATTATCGAGTTGTGTTCAAAGTAGTTGTTTTGAAATACTTTTCGCTTTTTCATCACTAGAGTTCAAACTGTATAACGGGAGTTTTGCATGCATATCCGCTGGCGAGGCCTTGAGTTGCCCGGTTCGGTCGTGGCCGATCCAAAGACGCTCTCCGCGACGTATGGCAAGTTCGTTGCGGAGCCATTTGAACGAGGCTTCGGTACGACTGTAGGAAACAGCCTACGGCGCGTGTTGTTGTCGAGTCTTGAAGGAAGTGCTGTCACTCAGATTAAAGTGGGCGGTGCCCTGCACGAGTTTACGACCATCAAGGGCGTGCTCGAAGATATTACCGATATCGTTTTGGCGGTGAAGAGTTTAGTAGTCAAAAACCACAGCGACTCTACGAGAGTGATTCGCGTTGAGAAGAGCACGCGTGGCCCGGTCACCGGGGCCGATGTTCAAACGGACGAGGCGGTTGATGTAATAAGCCAAGATCTTGTTCTGGCCACGCTTACAGACGATGTTCCTTTTGAGCTTGAAATGGTCGTGGAAAATGGCCGTGGGTATGTGCCTGCAAGTGAGCACAGTCCCGAGGCGCAGGAGATCGGCATTGTGCCGGTTGATGCAGTGTTTAGTCCGGTGACCCGCGTGCGTTATGAAGTCGAAGAGACTCGCGTTGGTCAGAAGACAAACTATGACAAGCTCACGATGGAAATTTGGACAAACGGCACGGTGACTCCCGAAATGGCGCTCGTCGAAGCCGCCAAGATCATGCGGAAGCATCTCAACCCGTTCGTGGGCTACATGGAGCCCCGCCAGAGCGTCAATTTGGCTGCAGTCGGCAGCCCATTATTGATCGAAGCTCCTCTGGAAAGTCGTCTCGGCATGCTCCTTTCCGACCTCAAGTTGTCGTTGCGTGCTAGCAACTGCTTGGAGGCGGAAAACATTTCGACGCTCCGCGATCTTGTGTCACGATCCCGAGAAGAGTTGCTTGAGGTCAGAAACTTTGGCGACACAACGCTGGAGGAGATTGAGGAGAAGTTAGCTGAGGTTGGCTTGACGCTTGGAATGCAGGTGCCGGCTACGATTGAAGCGTGATGCTCGTGTGTTGGGGAATTCCCGATACACGTCAGTCGCATTCGTCATTCGGATTGAAGACAAGATAAAAAGACAAGATAGCAAAGAAAAAACCACCGGATCAAAGGACTCTATTCATGCGCCATCGTCGCAAAGGCCGTGTGCTCGGACGCAGCCCGTCTCACCAAAGGGCTCTGTTGCGTAATCTGGCTTCTGCTCTCATGTTGACTGAGCGTGAGGTAGAAGTTGATGAGGTCGGTGCGCCAAAAGTGGCTGGTCGAATTATTACGACCGTTGCGAAGGCCAAAGAAGTGAGGCCCTTGGTCGAGCGTTGCATCACTGTTGCCAAGCGGGGTCTTGTGGCTATCGGTCAGGCTCAGGAGTTTGGCAGTTTGGCTGCCCGCGATTCAGCGGAGTGGAAAAAATGGCGAACGAGCGACCAGTGGCAAAAATGGGCCCGCGCGTCTGCCCCGGCTGTCACCGCTCGGAGACGAGTGGTGCAGTTGCTCGGGGATAAAAAAGCGGCCCGAATCCTTTTCGAGAGGATCGCTCCCCGTTTTGTAGATCGCCCCGGTGGCTACACGCGTATTTTAAAGCTTGCCACGCCCAGGCTGGGAGATGCTGGCCCGCGGGCCATGCTGGAGTTTGTTGGCGAAGCAACCGGCCTGCAAAAGGCCCCTGCGCCACGGATTGAGTCGGTTAAGCCGCCCAGAAAATCTCGGACTGGCTAACGGCAGAGGGTTGAAAAAGGCTTCTCTTGCTCACGACCTTTTGCGAGAATAGCAGCCGTTCGCGGCGGGAATAGGCCGCACGCCTTTGATCGAATAGGATATGGTTAGGCTGTGATTTGCTAGCCGAAATGGCTTCTGGCGTGCACATCCAGTGATTCACGAGGGCTCCTGATCTATGGCTGGCATGATGTGCAAAACGTGGCGGGCTCACTCTGGTTTGGTTGTCCGTTGGGTGTTGTTGGCATGGATCGGGCTGGGCGGTGTTGGCATAGCCAGCCTCGGTACATCCTGTCTTTTTGCAGCCGATGAACACTTTGGTATTCCGCAGGTCAAGGCTATCAATGAGCAGGTAGGGGCGGGCTGGTCTGACGCTGGATTGCAGCCATCGGCGGCAGCCACAGACGGGGAGTGGTGCCGTCGGGTGTATCTGGATGTGGTCGGCCGAATTCCAACGGTCGATGAGTTGCAGAAATTCGTCGGCGACTCCGCTCCCACCAAACGAGCTGAACTTGTAACGCGATTGCTGGGCGACGATTGTGTCGATGAGTATGCCCGCAACTGGACCGATATTTGGACCACCGTGCTGGTTGGTCGAAATGTGGAAAACGATTTAGTAAATCGCCCCGGACTGCGTCAGTGGCTACGGCGAGCCTTTTCAAAGAACATGCCCTACGATCAGTTTATGGTTGAGTTGGTGACCGCAACTGGTTCAAACGCCAATAAGGAAGGCGTTGAGGGCTTCAACGGCGCTACCAATTTCCTGAGCGGCAAGATGGCAGAAGATGGCGCCCAAGCCACCGCCAAAACAGCGCAAGTTTTCTTGGGCCTGCAGGTGCAGTGCACGCAGTGTCACAACCATCCGTTTAATAAGGGAAAGCAAAATCAATTTTGGGAGTTCAATGCGTTCTTTCGCCAGACGAGGGCCTTGCGCAGGTTTGAAGGCACGAGAGATGTACAAACTACTGAACTGGTCAACGAGGATTTTGCTGGTGAAGGCGGGAATCCGGAGGAGGCTGAGCTGTACTATGAGCTCCGCAACGGCGTCAAGAAGGTGGCGTATCCAGTCTTTGTTGACGGTACGGAAATTTCTAAGAGCGGCTACCTGCCTGGCACGATGGCAGACGGCAAGGCATACGGAACAGATCGCCGCAAGGAGTTAGCAGAGTTGATGCTCGTCAGCCCATTGATGCCCAAGGTGATCGTGAATCGCATGTGGGCGCACTTTCTCGGCTACGGCTTCACGAAGCCGATTGACGACCTCGGCGAGCACAATGCCCCTTCTCATCCCGAATTGCTCAATGGTCTTGCTGAACAGTTTCGGGAGCAGAGTTTTGATCTCAAGGAGCTCATCAAATGGATCGTACTTTCCAAGCCCTACGGTCTGTCGAGCAAGGTCTCAAAGGCCAACTCGCGAGATGATCCGACGTTAGGAGAGAAGCCCAAGTTTTCTCATTTTTATCTCAGGCAGATGCAGGCCGAAGAGCTCTACGAATCCCTGTTGACTGCCACCGAGGCTGATCAAACTGGTGAGAAGGGGGAGAAGGCTGCCAAAAAGAAAGACGCATGGCTGAGCCAGTTCGTCATCGCTTTTGGTACCGATGAAGGAGATGAAGCCACCACGTTTAACGGATCGATTCCTCAGGTGCTCATGATGTTCAACGGGGAGTTGGTGAAGCTCGCAACCAGCACCGGAAAAGGAGGCTTTCTGGATCGGGTTGCTTCCAGCGGCCTCAAGAACCAAGGCAAAATCGATGCCCTCTATTTGGCGGCTCTGGCTAGGAAACCCTCCACGAAGGAGGTTGCCACGGCCAATGACTTGATGGTGGCACGCAAAGGGGATGCGATTGGGGCTCTTCAAGACATCTGGTGGGCCGTACTGAATTCCAACGAGTTTATTATCAATCATTAAGTGTTTGGCCGAATTGGGTGCCCGAGTAGGGTCGGTAGGCTGGCTTTATTTGCCGTTTGACAGGGAATAAGGCATGCTATAAGCCGCGAATAGATGCCTACGAAGGGTGAGTGGTTGCTGGTTTCGATGTTTCATACCGTGAAGGAGTTGAAGAATGAGTTCGCATTTTTTTGATATTCCGGAGGGAATGAACCGCCGCCACTTCATGAGCCACTTGGCAGGCGCCGCGGCCCTTGCTGCCCCAGCCACCGCATTTACAAACTCGCTTCTGGCGAATGTTGCCGATTTAAAGAAGCGGCATAAAGCCGCGATTCTTTTGTGGATGGGCGGCGGTCCAAGCACGATGGATATATGGGACCTGAAGCCGGGGGCATCTACTGGCGGTCAGTTTAAGCAGATATCAACGAGCGCCGACGGCGTAGCGATTTGCGAGCACATGCCGCTCATGGCCAAGCAAATGCATCACATGGCAATCGTACGGTCCATGAGTACTCGCGAAGCCGACCACATGCGAGGTCGCTACTACATGCACACGGGCTATGTGCCCAATCCAAATGTCGAATATCCCAGCTACGGCTCTGTGATCGCGCATGAGTTGGCTGAGCAGGTGCCAGATCTTGAGATTCCACCGTTTGTTTCCGTTGGGAGCGGCAGCGTTGGCCCAGGCTTTCTTGGAATGACGTGGGCCCCGTTTGTGGTCGACTCCAACGGCAACGTGCGGAACCTCGACACGGGCATTGATCCGGCTCGAATGGCCCAGCGAATGGAGATGCTCGCAACCATTGAGAAAAAGTTTATTGGCGAAAAGCGAGGCGGTTCGTCAGAAGACCACGCCAAGGTGCTCGACAGAACCGTCAAGCTGATGACGAGCAAGCAAATGGAAGCCTTCAAAGTGATGAAGGAGCCAAAGGAAGTTCAGGAGAAGTACGGTACCACTGGATTTGGTAAGGGTTGCCTCATGGCAAGGCGGCTGGTCGAAATGGGGGTTCCGTTTGTGGAGGTCGATCTGGGCGGATGGGACATGCACGCTGGCATCTTCCAGACGCTTGCAGACACAAAACTTCCAGAACTCGATAAGGCAATGAGCGCGCTTGTCAGCGATCTGGCCGACCGAGGCATGCTCGACGATACGGCAATCATTTGGATGGGGGAATTTAGCCGCACGCCAAATATTAACGGTGGAGGTGGGCGCGATCACTGGGCGCGGAGTTGGAGCGTGGTGGTGGGTGGTGCTGGATTCAAGCGAGGTGTGGCGGTGGGCGAGACGAGTTCTGATGGCAAGGAAGTCATCACAGAGCCCTATTCATCTCAAGATGTGATGGCCAGTGTTCTGAAGTCGCTGGGGATCTCGCTGGAGACGACGTTCACGGCCAAGAATGGCAGGCCGATGAAGATCGCCAATTCTGGAAAGGTGATCAAGGAGCTGTTTTCCTGAGCCGAGTCCTAGGAAACATTCCCTCAGGGCAGCCTCTGGATGGTGGAACGGCCCCGCGAGCGATCCTTCTGGCAGGTTCTCCAGAGAGTGTCGAAACCGTTTCTAGTGGGGTCGTTCATTTATCTGGCACGCTTCGACCTGTGGTCTGGCTTGTGGTGCCTGTGCTTGTTGAGCAGTTGCTAGCGCTCTCTGTTGGATTTACCGATAAGTGGCTCGCGGGCAATCTGCTCGAGGGGCCCGAGTTTCTAGCAGCCGTGGGACTGGTGGCCTACTGCTTGGGTTTTTTACCAGTTCTCTTTGCAATTCCGTCGATAGCCGTCACGGCGTTGGTGGCTCGCAGTGTTGGCGCTGGCGATATGCCAGCAGCGAGGCGGGTCGCTGCCCAAGCGTTTCTCGTGGGGGCGTTGCTTGTGGCTCTGCTGTTGACGCTGAGCGGTATTGTCGGAGAGTCGTTCGTCAGGGTCTTGGGGTTGCCGCCAGCGAGTGCCGGGCTGGCGTTGCGCTATTTGTCCATCGTGCTGCCGGCGCTCCCGGCAATAATGATTATTCACGTGGGCGTGTCGGTGCTCCGAGGTGCCGGAGACATGCTGGCCGGTCTGCTCGCGATGTCGGTTGTGAACCTCATCAATGCGGCGGCGAGTTTCGCGCTGGCCACAGGGTGTGCTGGCCTGCCTTGCTTGGGCTGGGAGGGGCTAGCATGGGGCACGCTGGCTGGGTATTGTTGCGGTGCGATCTGCGTGATCGGACTGCTTGCTCGTACCGCCCACGGCCTACGACCAAGCCAGGCCGATTGGCGGCCCCATCCAGCGTGGCTCAGGCGTATCTGGCACGTTGGAGTACCGGCTGGAGTCGATTGCGTGGGCAATGCGGCCTGCCACTTGGGATTTCTCTCGATTGTCAACCGTCTTGGAAATATCGATGCGGCGGCCCACTCGCTTGCGATCACTATCGAATCGCTTGCATTTCTACCAGGGAGTGCGTTTCAGGTGGCTGCAGCCACGCTTGCGGGACAGTTTCTGGGCGCTCGAGATGAAAAACGGGCCAGAGACAGCGTGTGGCTAGCCGCGATGGCCTGCATGGGGCTCATGAGTATCCTCGGGTTTATGCTGTTTAGCGTGGCCGATCCGCTGGCGGCGTGGTTTGTGGGCGGGGCTTCCCGGGAGCCAGAAGTCGCAAGACTGACCGCACAACTTGTACGGGTCGTGGCATTTGCCCAGCCGCCACTGGCGCTCTTAATGGTTTTTTCAGGTGGATTGCGGGGCGGCGGTGCCACCCGACTGCCGCTGGCCGTCAATTTTCTCGGCCTCCTTTTGATCCGTCTGCCATTGGCAATGTTCCTGGCCTGGCCCCAGGTGCCGCTCCCAGATGTATGGTTTTTCGGCCCAACAATCGTCATCCCAGGAATGGGATTGGGCGCGGTGGGGGCGTGGTATGCCATGGCGGCCGACTTGGCAGCCAGGGGGCTTGCCATGCTTATTATCTTTAAACAAAAACACTGGTCGCGCGTGGCTGTCTGACATCTTGAGCGACTGGCATGGCCTTGGGGGCTGCTGACGCTACACTCTGTGAAGTGGTGCTGGCCCGGGCACAGGCTCTGTTATGCGAGGGTTATTGATGGCAGTTGATATCGATGTTGAACACTGGAGCACGGCCGATGCCGCCGACCTCTACGAAGTGGCCCGCTGGGGCAATGGGTATTTTTCGGTTGGTTCAAACGGCCATCTGCTCGTGCATCCCGATAAGAATCCTGGCAAGAGCGTCGACCTGAAGTCGCTCGTCGACCGCTTGCAGTTGCGAGGCATCGACCTGCCAATCCTGCTGCGTTTTGGTGGAATCCTCCAACACAGGTTGGGTGAGATTCACGGTGCGTTTGCCGCTGCCATGAAGGAAAACGGCTATCGCGGAGATTATTGCTGCGTCTATCCGGTGAAGGTCAATCAGCAGCGGCAAGTGGTTGAGGAAGTGCTGCAGTTTGGTAAGCCTTACCGCTTTGGCCTCGAGGCAGGCAGCAAACCAGAGTTGCTTGCGGTGATCGCATTGGCCGACAACGACACACCTATCATCTGTAATGGTTTTAAGGATGCTGAATTCATAGAAACTGCAATGATGGCCCAAAAGATTGGGCGACACATCATGCCGGTCGTCGAGCGATTCTCGGAATTACAGATGATTCTGGAGTATGCAGAAAAACTGGGGGTGCGTCCCCGTATCGGCATGCGCGTGAAATTGGCCACCCGAGGCAGCGGTCGCTGGCAGGCGTCCGGTGGATTTCGAAGTAAGTTTGGGCTGACCTCCAGCGAGATTCTCAAGGGACTCGACCTGCTTGCCTCCCGCGGAATGGCAGACTGCTTGCAATTGCTGCACTTCCATCAAGGAAGTCAGATCACCAACATTCGGCACATTAAAGCGGCGCTCAATGAGGCATCGCGGATGTACGCAGAACTGGTGAAGCGAGGCGCCGGCCTCCGGTATCTCGATGTTGGAGGCGGATTGGGGGTCGACTACGACGGCTCACAGACTAATTTTGAATCGAGCGTAAACTACACCCTGCAGGAATATGCTAACGACGTTGTCTATCACGTGCAAAATGCATGCGACGAGGCTGGCGTGCCGCATCCGATGATCGTATCGGAGAGCGGCAGGGCCGTGGTGGCCTATCACAGCATGCTCATCTTTGGTGTGCTCGGCGTTTCGGAGCAGGGGGGCAACGGCGAACTTGTGGAGCCCTCGCCCGATACCGAGCAACCCCTGCACGATTTGTTTGAGACCTGCCAAAACATCAACGTCCGTAATCTTCTAGAGAGTTACCACGATGCCCAGCAGTCGCTGGATACTGCAATGAGCCTTTTTACAAGTGGGTATCTTCCACTCGATCAGCGTTCGGCCGTTGAAAATCTCTACTGGGCGATTTGCCGAAAAATATGCAAGCTCTCGAAGCAATTAGAATTTATGCCAGAGGAATTGGAAGGGCTCGAAGCAGTTCTCTCCGACACATACTTCTGTAACTTCTCGCTCTTTCAGTCGATTCCGGACAGTTGGGCGATCAAGCAACTCTTTCCTGTTATGCCGATTCATCGACTCAATGAGCGGCCCACTCGCGGCGCTGTACTGGGAGATGTGACCTGCGACTCTGACGGTAAGATCGATCAGTTTATCGACCGCCGTGATGTCAAGCGCACGCTCCCGCTCCATGCGTGGCAGCAAGATCCCTACTATCTTGGTGCTTTTTTAATCGGTGCCTATCAAGAGATTTTGGGCGATCTCCACAATCTCTTTGGTGATACCAACGCCGTGCACGTCAGCACCGACGCCAAGGGCGATGTTGTGCTGGATGCCGTGATTAAGGGCGATACCGTGCGAGAAGTGCTCGACTACGTTGAATTCGACCCCAATCAACTCGTGCAGCGACTGCGAGAGTCGATCGAGCAGGCCGTGCGAGAAGGACGTATCTGCGACGAGCAGGCAGGCAAGTTCCTCAAGTTTTACGAGGAGGGGCTGGGCGGTTACACCTATCTCGAGGAGCCCTCGCAGCGCTAGCCTAGAAGGTGCCCGTTGCCTTTTCTGAAAAGGTGCGTGTCATCTTTTTGCCTGTGAAGCGGTGATCGACGTATGCATCTGATTCACGTTGGCGGGATTGCCTTAAATCAAACCCCACTCGATTGGGATGGCAATCGTGACCGAATCATTGAAGCGATGAGCACGGCTAGGCAGCGTGGATTGAGCGTTGTGTGCCTACCGGAGTTGTGTATTAGCGGCTACGGCTGCGAAGATGCCTTTGTGTCGCCGGGAGTGCATCGCATGGCGTGGCGAGTGCTTGAGGAGATTGAGCCGCATACGACGGGATTGGTTGTGGCCCTCGGGCTTCCCGTGCGATTTGAGAGCGGTGTCTATGACTCCGTAGCGCTGGTGGCCGATGGCCGTCTGGCTGGGCTTGTAGCCAAGCAGCATCTGGCGGGCGAAGGCATTCACTATGAGCCACGCTGGTTTCGACCGTGGCCAAAGGGGCGGCGTGCGGAGTTGGCGATCAGCGCGAGTCCGGGGATTCGTGAGCGAGTGGTGCCGATCGGCGATCTGCGATTTGATTGTGGGGGTATTCGGATCGGGTTTGAGATTTGTGAGGATGCCTGGGCCGCCGACCGTCCGGGGGCAAGCCTCGCCGCCAGAGGCGTGGATATTATTCTCAATCCATCCGCGAGCCATTTTGCCTTTGACAAGGATGCCATTCGACAGCGATTTGTGCTGGAGGGCTCGCGGGCTTTCTGTGCGACGTACGTCTATGCGAATTTGCTTGGCAACGAGGCCGGTCGTGCCATCTACGACGGCGGCGTGCTCATCGCTACCGGTGGAAGGATGGTGGCCGCTGGCAGGCGGTTTGGCTTTGGCGACCAGCTATGCACAAGCGCTGTGGTGGATATTGATGCCCTGCGGCAGTCGCAGTCACGGCTTGTACCCGTGGCTCTCGCGCCGGCACAAGCCACCGACTGCATTCCTGTAGCGTGTGTGTTCCCATCGCTTTTGCCGAGCCACAGTGCGCAAGGACTGGCGGGCCGCGACAGGTGGGAGCGAGGCGACTGCGTTCAGGAGGAGGAATTTACTCGAGCCGTATCACTGGGGCTTTTCGACTCACTGCGGAAGAGTTGCTCGGGTGGGTTTGTGGTATCGACCAGCGGTGGTTGTGACTCGTCGGCGGTGGCCTGTTTGATTGCAATTGGCATGCGACTGGCATCCTTAGAGATGCCCGTCACCGAGGTGGCTCAGCGATTAGGACTGCAGTTAAGGAGTCCATCGATGGACTCGCTCCTTCACGCAGTGCTCGTGTGCGTGTACCAAGCGACGGCCAACTCCGGGCCCGTAACTCGCCGGGCAGCCGAGGAGTTGGCCCATGCACTTGGGGCGGAGTTTCATGCATTTGATGTTGAAGAAATTGTACGACGCTACGAACAAATTGTCTCGCACGCGATTGGCCGGCCACTGACATGGGCCGAAGACGACGTAGCCTTGCAGAACATTCAAGCCCGCGTGCGATCCCCAGGCGTGTGGATGTTGGCCAACCTGCGCAACGCTCTGCTTATTTCCACGAGCAATCGCTCTGAAGTAGCAGTAGGCTACGCCACCATGGATGGCGACACCTCCGGAGGGATCGCGCCACTCGCCGGTATCGATAAGGCGTATTTGCGACGCTGGCTTTGCTGGCTGGAGACGATTGGTCCCGAGGGAGTCGGGCCGATTCCGGCGCTCTCGGCTGTCAATGCACAGGCACCGACAGCCGAACTGCGACCAGACGCCGCTGGCCAGACGGATGAAGCAGATCTCATGCCCTACGACGTGCTTGATGCAGTTGAACGCTTTGCGGTTCGCGACAAGCAGACGCCGCTGGAAGCATGGCAGCGTTTGAGAGTTGATTTCCCCCAGCACACCCCCAAGCAACTCGCGGTGTGGACGGAGCGATTTTTCAGGCTCTGGAGCCGGAATCAGTGGAAACGCGAGCGTTATGCCCCATCGTTCCACGTGGACGACGAGAACCTTGACCCAAAAACATGGTGTCGATTCCCAATCCTCTCCGGGGGTTTTGCACGCGAACTCGCCGAGTTGCGGGCGGCAGCGACTGCACCTGTGGAAGGCTTCGGCACTCCTGCAGTCGACTCCTGACAGCAAGGCGTGGCCGATCAGCCTGCCACGACTGCCTCCAGTGGCTCACCTTGCTGGAAGTGCATGAGATTACGCACAGTCTGTGTGGCGATTGCATCCATCGCGTTTTTTGTGAAGAAGGCTTGGTGCGCCGTGACGACAACATTCGGGAACGTGAGCAGTCGCATGAACATATCGTCTTGGATCACAGAGCTACTTCGATCGTCGAAGAAGAGATCGGCTTCCTCCTCGTAGACATCCAGCCCAAGGTGGCCAATCTGGCCGCTTTTCAGCGATTGGATGACGGAAGCTGTGTCAATGAGTCCGCCGCGGCTGGTGTTGATGAGCATCACGCCATGCTGCATACAAGCGATCCGCTCGGCATTGATCATATGATAGGTAGCCGGCGTGAGTGGGCAGTGGAGCGTCACGATATGAGACTCCGCTAGAAGCTGTCCAAGCGGCACGGAGGCAACGCCTCTGGCCCCAAGGGTTGCATCGGGGTGTGGATCGTGGGCCAGAATGCGACAGCCAAATCCAAGGAAGATCTCAGCCACGCAACGGCCAATGCGGCCCATGCCAATGACGCCCACGGTGCGGCCAAAGAGATCAAATCCAAGAAGTCCTTCGAGCGCAAAGTTGCCTTCGCGAACCCGGTTCAATGCTTTATGGAGATTGCGGTTGAGTGTCAGCACTAAAGCGACGGTATGCTCTGCCACCGCATGGGGCGAATACTCGGGCACCCGTACGATCGGGATCGAAAGTCTGGCAGCGGCGGCACAGTCGACTTGATTGAATCCGGCACATCGCAGCGTGACGAGCTTGACGCCTAGGTGCGACAGTTGGTCCAGTGTCGCGGCATCGAGTTGATCGTTCACAAAACAGCTCACCGCCATTGCCCCCGCTGCGAGCGACGCCGTGTCAGCCCCCAGATGTGCCTCATGCCATCGCCACTCAATGCCAGTGCCTCTCGACGCGGCGAGCAGAGCGTCTCGGTCGTAGGGTTTGGTTGAAAATACAGCAACGAGCATGGGTTCTTCTCCTGGTTGGTGGGGCTGTATGGCAGTGCCGATGCCACACGCCCCTCTGTGCCAATGATAGGTGAGACACCTGCCTTTCCCCTATTAGAGTAGAGGGCCATGAGGACATGAGATGGAGAACCAGAAGATGTTGAGTACCCAAGAGCCGGTGGTGGGCGGAATGGAAGGAGGGCCTGGCCCGACTGGAGTTCCGCCCACCACCGCGGCCGCCGAAGGAGCGGGAGGGAGTGGGCCACGAGCAGGCAACGGGCAGCAGCGACCGGATCCGGCAGTGCCGGAGAAGCCCGTGCGGCGGCGGTTCGACGCCGAGTTCAAGGCCCGCATCCTGCGAGAAGCGGATCAGCTCACGCAGCCAGGGCAACTCGGCGCCCTGCTTCGTCGCGAAGGCCTCTACTCGTCGCACTTGTTCGTGTGGCGCAAGCAGCGTGATGACGCGGCACTCGCCGGCCTCGTCCCCAAGCGGCGTGGGCGGAAGCCCGACCCGGATGCCCCGCTCGTGGCCGAGAACCAGCGTCTCACCCGCGAAGTCGCACGCCTTCACCGACGGCTTCGTCGAACAGAGGCGATTCTGGACGTCCAAAAAAAACTCTCCGAGATCCTGGGGATCGAGCTACCGCCAAACGACTACGTGAGCGAGCCATGAAAGCGGTCGAGGAACTCTCACCCGCCGTC
>Ga0194035_1000166_pt1 | contig 39297 bp, 51 predicted proteins | sample JunL2320m_MetaG_FD_148680 | JGI IMG/M metagenome (GOLD analysis project Ga0194035, IMG submission 148680) | Anoxic zone freshwater microbial communities from boreal shield lake in IISD Experimental Lakes Area, Ontario, Canada - Jun2016-L239-20m | ecosystem: Environmental > Aquatic > Freshwater >...
GTTCTTACGTTCTGTGATGCCGTAAACATCCACATCTAGCGTGCTTGGATAATCGTGACGTTCGACTTCACATTTCCACTTTGAAAATAGACCATTGTTTTCTTCGTGGTGTTACGAAGCCAGGTGAAGCCACCGTTTGCATCAACTGTTGCAGCTAAACCTCGGTGATATTTCCTTTGATTCCCGACCTTGATAAATGACTGTAATGAAGCGCCGACGTCAAATCCCGACGTCTGGCCAATAATGTTTACTTGATTTGCAGTGCGCATTGCATCGATAACTATGGAAGTTGTTTGGGCCGCTGATGAAAGATTGGATTGGTTTGCGCCTAGTGCGCACGGAGTTTTGTCGACTCCGGGGCAGGTGAACTTAACGGGCCCTACACCGAGCGTGATAGTGCCAGCTGTAGTTAATTCTTGACCACTCCAAGTTTGAGCTGGAAGCGCTGCAGCTTTGCTATAGGAAACGTCCGCATCGTTTTGCGACATCGCGATAAAAAACGGCTCCTTCTTGATGAAGAAACAGCGCACGACTCCTTCGACCGGATCCTCACAACCCTTAAAGACTGCGCCGAATGTCCACTGACGCATGCGGTTATAAGGGTCTATCGTGAAAGTTGTCCCATCATGCATTTGCACGCCAATAAGACCGTAATTTCCGACCGTCCATAAATACCAAAACGTTGAGTCAATCCCTAAACGAATCGAATCGATATACGTTCGAGCGACGAAGGCTCCGCTGGTGACTGCATCAAAGTCGGCATGCGCAATGGCGCCAGGCCCAGCTAGCCCATAATTGATTTCGGTATCCCACACTTGCTTGGTCAGCGCTGCCGGATCAGCTTGAGTGGCATTGGATAACACTTGCTGCCAAGCCAAAATATCTGTGTAGCGCTTGGCCGGTCCAGCATTAGCTGCAGGATACGTATGGATCGCCCAGGCATCGATGGGATAGCCACGAGTTTTTAAAGCAGCGGAATACGGTCCGAAGAAGCTCTTAACTGAGCCAATAAGGCGTGTTGTGGTTGAAGCGGCTAACACCAAAGTTGAAGGACTGATGGACTTGATGATGCTTTGTGCCCGCTGAGTGAGATCAGCCATCTGATCTGGGGTTCCCGCCCAAAATGTTTGTAGATTTGCTTCATTCCACACTTCAACGGCAGAAATTTTTGATCCGTAGCGCTTCATTACTTCAGTGACATATGTCGAGTAGGTGGCGAAGTCCGCGGGAGGTGAAGCGGTACCCACTCCCCAACGCGGATCGCCAGCCGTCGAACTTCCAGCCCATTGCGGAGTGAGTCCAAGCACGAGCAGTGCTTTTGCACCAGCTTTCTTTACTTGCGCCATTCGCTTATCAAGCACGGACCACTCAAACTGGCCCGGTGCTGGGTTAATGTCTTTCCAGGAAGTTTGCATATCCCACAATCGAAAATATGCACTTGGCACTGCCGGAGTGCCAGTTTCTTCTGGGGCCAAACCCATCGCGAACACTTGAGCCGGAATCACATCATCAGCCGCTTGCACAGGTGCCAGAGCAATTCCAGACATAAGAATCGATGAGACTGAAACGATCGCTGCTACACGAGAAAAGCGCACCTACTCAACCTAACGGGTTTATCCCAAAGATTGGGACAGGGCTACTCCCACTCGATCGTGCCGGGCGGCTTGCTTGTGATGTCGAGCACGACTCGGTTCACATCGCGCACTTCGTTGGTGATGCGCGTTGAAATCCGCTCAAGTACTTCATAGGGCAACCGCGACCAGTCAGCAGTCATGGCATCTTCGCTGGATACCGGGCGTAACACGATTGGGTGCCCATAGGTGCGTCCATCACCTTGCACTCCGACGGAGCGAACATCCGCAAGTAGCACAACTGGGAATTGCCACACATCTCGATCTAGCCCCGCAGCAGTGAGTTCCTCACGTGCAATGGCATCGGCATCGCGCAAGATTTCAAGACGATTTTCATCAACAGCGCCAACGATTCGAATAGCAAGTCCAGGACCTGGAAATGGATGGCGCCATACGATTTCTGGAGGCAGCCCTAGATCTAAACCAACCTGACGAACTTCATCCTTGAATAATGAACGAAGTGGCTCGATGAGTTTGAACTGAAGATCATCTGGCAGGCCGCCAACATTGTGGTGACTCTTGATATTCGCTGTTCCGGTTCCGCCACCTGACTCAACAACGTCCGGGTAGAGCGTGCCTTGAACGAGCCATTCAACCTTTTCACCTGACGCACCCGCTTCTTGAATCACGCCACGTTCGGCAGCTTCAAAGACGCGGATGAATTCACGACCGATAATTTTGCGCTTCTGCTCTGGATCAATCACGCCAGCAAGATGCTGCAGGAACTGCTCTTTTGCATCGACTACAACGAGCTTAATTCCAGTTGCTGCAACGTAATCTTTTTCAACCTGCTCGGCTTCGCCCTTGCGAAGCAAGCCGTGATCTACAAACACGCAGGTGAGCTGATCTCCGACTGCTTTGTGGACAAGCGCCGCAGCAACTGCTGAGTCAACACCGCCAGATAACCCACAAATAACGCGGCCGGTACCGACTTTTTCGCGAATGATTGCGACTTGCTCATCGATAACACTCGACATTGTCCATGTAGGCTCAAGCCCTGCGATGTTTCGCAGAAAGTTCACGAGCAACGTTTGACCGTGCTCGCTGTGCAACACCTCAGGGTGATACTGAACGCCGGCCATTTTGCGCTCAAGGTTCTCGAAAGCCGCGACAGGAGCCCCGGGCGTGCTTGCCGAGATCGTGAAGCCTGTGGGCGCAATGCTGACGCCGTCACCATGTGACATCCAGACCTGAAGTTCAGCAGGGATGCCTTCGTACAAACGGCCTGTGGATGCCACGGTCAATGGGGTGCGGCCGTATTCGCGACCTCCCGTGTTTGCAACAGTGCCACCGAGCGCTTGCGCCATAGCCTGAAATCCGTAACAAATCCCAAACACAGGAATACCAAGTTCAAGGATTGCCGGATCAAGGGCTGGTGCGCCTTCGTCATAGACCGATGATGGTCCGCCGCTTAAAACAATTGCTGCGGGGCCCTTTAGGGCAACGTCAACAGCGCTAATGGTGTGTGGCACTACTTCTGAATAGACCTGGGCTTCGCGTACTCGACGAGCAATGAGTTGCGCGTATTGCGCGCCGAAGTCAACGACGAGCACTGTTGGCTGTGAACTCACCTAGAAAGCCTAACGTTGAAGGGACAAGCAAGATCAAGTACTGAACGCACCCATGAAGCCAAAGATGACCAGCAATAAACCATTGATGACTAAGCCAACAATGATGGTGATTTTGAGCCAGCGCCGAGCACGCGCACTCGATTTTTCTGCAGCGGGAACATCTCCGCGATCAAGAGCAGACAGGGTTCGGATTGCAAAGACTAAAGCGACGATCCCAAACGGGAAAAAACACAAGGCCGTGGCTGCAACAGCCCACCAAAGATACGTCTTTGGTGCCACCCCTGCTTCCAGTTCGATCTCAGTCATCCCCGTGCTTAACCAATGACCATTTCAACGCGCTGAAATTCTTTGAGATCGCTATAACCGGTCGTGGCCATGGCCTTGCGCAGTGCGCCAGCAATGTTCATCGTGCCGTCTGCCTGCACGGAAGGCCCATGGAGCACCTCAGCGAAAGTACCTGACTGCTCCAAGGTGTTGCGCTTGCCGCGAGGAAGGTGCGGATGCCAGGCCTCTGCACCCCAGTGTGCACCGTTGCCTGGTGCATCAGTTGCCCGAGCCAGAACAGATCCAAGCATCGCTGCGTCAGCGCCACAGGCGAAGGCCTTGACGATGTCGCCGCTTCGCCCAAGCCCGCCATCAGCAATCACGTGAACGTAACGGCCACCTGATTCGTCAAGATAATCTCGACGTGCTGCAGCAACGTCAGCAATTGCGCTGGCCATTGGCACGCGCACACCCAAAACATCCGAACTTGTTGAGTCTGACGTGCCACCAAAACCAACGAGTACGCCGGCTGCTCCTGTGCGCATTAAATGCAATGCCGCTTGATATGTTGCACATCCACCAACAATGACGGGCGCATCAAGCTCATAGATAAATTGCTTGAGGTTCAGCGGTTCACCAGCGGCTGTGACGTGTTCCGCTGAAACTGTAGTTCCGCGGATGACCACGAGATCTGCGCCAGCCTTCGCCACGACAGGCGCTAACACGGCAGTTGCTTGTGGGCTCACTGCGACCGCAACTGTGATGCCGGAATTCTTGAGCTCTGCGATGCGCTTGACTACAAGATCTGGGTTTACCGGGGCAGCTGCGTAAATCTCTTGCAACCGCTTAGTGGCACTCTCTGCTGGCAGAGAAGCAATCTCTGCAAGCAATGCGGCTGGATCTTCGTAGCGGCCCCATAGCCCTTCAATGTTGAGCGTTGCAAGCATTCCGAGTTCACTAAGAATATGAGCAGATTGCGGGGAAACTATTGAGTCCATTGGCGCCGCAATGAACGGCAAGTTGAATTGGTATGCGTCAATATTCCAATTTGTCGAGACACCCTGGGGGTCCCGAGTTCGACGACTTGGGGCAATGGCCACCTCGTCAAAGGTGTAGCCGCGGCGGGCGCGTTTGGTCCCGCCAATCTCAATGGTGTCCATGGGGTTTCCTTACCGACCTGTGTAGTTCGGAGCTTCGATGGTCATTTGCACATCGTGTGGATGGGATTCACGAAGTCCCGCTGCAGTGATGCGCACAAAACGGCCGCGCGCATGGAGTTCAGGAACATTTTGTGCGCCGGAGTAGCCCATTGCTGCCCGCAAACCGCCGACGAGTTGATGTGCGACTGCAGTGAGAGGCCCACGATAAGGAACTAAACCTTCGATACCTTCTGGAACAAGTTTGTCGTCGCTGAGCACATCGTCTTGGAAATAGCGATCCTTGCTGTAAGAGCGAGCCTCGCCACGCGACTGCATCGCGCCAAGGGAACCCATCCCGCGGTATGACTTAAATTGCTTACCGCCAATAAATACGACATCACCCGGGGCTTCTTCTGTTCCGGCTAGAAGTGAACCAAGCATCACAGCATCCGCACCAGCAACAAGTGCCTTGGCGATGTCGCCGGAATACTGCAGGCCACCATCTCCGATAACTGGAACGCCAGCAGGCCGAGCAGCAAGCGAAGCCTCATATATGGCCGAGATCTGTGGAACACCCACACCGGCAACAACACGAGTTGTGCAGATCGATCCTGGCCCAACTCCGACCTTGATTCCGTCGCAACCTGCATCGATCAATGCCTGAGCACCTTCGCGAGTCGCAACGTTGCCACCAATAACGTCGATGCTTGTTTGGCTTTTTAACAGTCGAACCATGTCAGCGACGGCACGCGAATGCCCGTGCGCAGTGTCGACAACAAGGAAATCAACCCCTGCTTCAATTAATGACTTCGCTCGACGCTCAGCATCTTCACCAACACCAACGGCAGCGCCAACAACAAGCCGCCCGATCGAGTCCTTGGTTGCATTTGGGTACTTGTCAGTCTTCACAAAATCTTTAACAGTGAAAAGTCCGCGTAAACGACCCGCTTCATCAACCAATGGCAACTTTTCAACTTTATGTGAAGCCAGAATCTGAAGAGCATCTTCTGGGGTGATCCCCACGGATGCCGTGATTAATGGCATTCTCGTCATGACTTCATGTACTTGACGAGCCATGTTGTCTTCGAAACGCATGTCGCGGTTTGTCACGATGCCAACGAGCACGCCATTCGCATCGACTACGGGCACTCCTGAAATACGAAAGCGCGCACAGAGCCGATCAACGTCTTCAAGAGTGTCATTCGGCAAACACGTAACAGGGTGGCTGACCATTCCTGCTTCGGAGCGCTTGACCATGTCGACCTGAAGGGTCTGTTCATCAACAGAGAGGTTTCGGTGCAGCACACCAACGCCGCCTAAGCGTGCCATCGAGATTGCCATTCGTGCTTCAGTGACTGTGTCCATCGCGCTAGAAATCAGCGGCAGCTTCACGGTGATATTGCGTGAAACCCGTGAGGTGGTATCGACCTCACTGGGAACTACATCGGACTGCGCTGGCAACAGCAGCACATCGTCATAGGTCAATCCCAAATATCCGAACTTGTCAGCTACCTCGCCTGTCATGGGCTAAGGCTACCGGCCTCTAGCGCTCCTCAAACCAGCACTAGAAAGACTGAAGGCGGCTTTCCGAGGAAAGCCGCCTTCAATGTGAGGTATTTCTAGTGATTGTGCCCGCCTGGACCATGGCCGTGGCCATGCCCGGCTGACTCTTCTTGATCTTCGCGCTTCTCAACAACGAGGGCTTCAGTAGTCAAAAGCATTGCTGCTATCGAGGCCGCGTTGACGAGGGCTGAACGAGTCACCTTGACTGGATCAATGACCCCATCAGCGATGAGGTCGCCATAGGTATCGGTCGCTGCGTTGTAGCCCTGTCCTGAAGGAAGCGACTGAACCTTGGAAACCACGACATAGCCCTGTTCTCCAGCGTTTTCAGCGATCCAGCGCAATGGCTCAAGGCCAGCGCGAGCAACGATGCTCACGCCGGTGGCTTCATCACCAGTGAGGCCAAGGTTGCCCTTCAGCACACCTACGGCCTGCACGAGAGCGGCGCCTCCTCCGGAGACAATGCCTTCGTCGATTGCTGCACGAGTTGCTGAAACAGCATCTTCGATGCGGTGCTTCTTTTCCTTGAGTTCAACTTCGGTGTGGGCACCGACCTTGATCACAACGACGCCGCCGCTGAGCTTGGCTAGGCGTTCCTGAAGTTTTTCGCGATCCCAATCTGAATCGACATTGTCGATTTCGCGACGCAGTTGACCGATGCGATCTGCTACTGCTGATGAATCTCCGCCGCCATCAACAATGGTGGTTGCGTCTTTTGTGATGACAATGCGGCGAGCTGAACCCAGAACTTCAAGACCAGCTTGATCGAGCTTAAGGCCAACCTCAGGAGCAATAACCTGTGCGCCGGTGAGCACTGCGATGTCTTCCAAGATTGCCTTGCGACGATCTCCAAAGGCGGGAGCCTTCACTGCAGCAGAAGCAAATGTTCCACGGATGCGGTTCACAACAAGAGTGGAAAGCGCTTCGCCTTCAACATCTTCGGCGATGATCAATAGTGGCTTACCGGTCTGCATGACCTTTTCAAGCAATGGCAACAATTCTTGAACACTAGAAACCTTGCCCTGAACGATAAGAATCCGTGCGTCTTCAAGCACTGCTTCCATACGCTCTGGGTCGGTCACCATGTATTGGGAGACGTAGCCTTTGTCGAACTGCATGCCTTCGGTGAACTCAAGTTCAACCTGTGTTGTGCTTGATTCTTCAACTGAGATCACGCCATCTTTGCCGACCTTGTCGAATGCGTCTGCGATGAGGTTGCCAATTTCGCGATCTTGGCTCGACACGGTTGCAACGTTGGCAATTTCTTCCTTGCCATTGACTGGACGTGATGCTTCGTGAAGCGCATCGGAGACTGCCTTAACAGCTTTGTCGATACCCCGCTTGAGATCCATTGGGGAGGCTCCAGCGGCTACCTGCTTCAAACCTTCACGGACCATGGCCTGCGCGAGCACCGTTGCCGTGGTGGTTCCGTCGCCGGCGACGTCATTGGTCTTAGTGGCTACTTCCTTGGCAAGTTGTGCACCAAGGTTCTCGTACGGATCATCAAGTTCGATCTCGCGAGCAATGGTGACGCCGTCATTGGTGATCGTGGGAGCGCCCCACTTCTTGTCAATGACAACGTTGCGGCCTTTGGGGCCAAGTGTGACGCGAACTGCGTCAGCAAGGGCGTTTACGCCGCGTTCGAGGCTGCGACGGGCATCCTCATCAAACTCTAGGATCTTTGCCATGCGTGTTCACTCCCAAATGGATTGCGCTGGATTGCTATGAACGAAACGCCCCGCCCCGGATAGCCGGTGATCGGGGCGTTTCGTGCAGAGATTTACTTTTCGACGATTGCGAGGATGTCGCGGGCTGAGAGCAACAAGTACTCCTGGCCGTTGTACTTCACTTCGGTACCGCCGTACTTGCTGTAGATAACGACATCGCCAACCTGTACATCAAGTGGGACGCGCTTAGCACCAGCGTCGTCGAAACGACCTGGGCCAACTGCGATGACGGTGCCCTCTTGAGGCTTTTCCTTCGCAGTATCTGGAATCACGAGGCCGGAAGCGGTGGTCTGCTCGGCTTCTAGGGTCTGAACGAGGATGCGATCCTCAAGTGGCTTAATTGTGACCGACACGGTTACGTCCTCCGGATAGTCGGCTAGGCCCTTTTTAGGGGGCGAAACGGTTAGGTCTAGGAGCAATCCCCGGTGGGGAGAGCCAGATGAGAATCTACGCAACGAGTTAGCACTCCGTCAAGTCGAGTGCCAGTTTAAGCTGTTCGCTCTTAGAGAGGGCCGGACAGTCCTTGGCTCCAACTCACTCAAATACACACACTTCACGCTGGAATCAGTCCCTGGGAGTAGCAGCCTGAAAGCTCGGGTCATGGGTATTCGTGAAAGCATGCAGAGATGTGGATCACCTCGGCCGAAGGCTTAGCTGCCCGCCAACTTGCCTCCACAGCCCTCAGCTTGCACTCCAAAGATGCGCTTGCAGCTAATTCTGAGCTTCGAAAAATACTCCCAGGGCTCCAAGCTGACCAATACGCGTCGGCCCTTGACCAAGCCCAGTTAGGCCGTTTGGCACATGATCGTTACGCAATAGATGCCTCGCTACTCCTGCTCACTCGTGACGGACTCGAGCAGGCAACCCGGTCAGTAGTTGCTCAACTTCGAGCAAAGACGCTTCTAGCAAGTGGCGCGAAAATTGTCATCGATATGTCTGCCGGCTTGGGTTTTGATGTTCGAGCCTTCCTCCAGAGCGGTCTTCAGGTCATTGCTATCGAACGTGATCCTGTGACCGCTGCTTATCTTCGCGTGAACGCCCCAGGCGCTGAAGTCATTGAAGGGGACTCTCGCGATCTCATCGACGCCCTACTGTCGCGATTGGCGCCCTCGGATGTGGTCTTTGTGGACCCAGCCCGACGAAGTGGTCGTCGCACACTTGATGGATCACGGGCTCACCCCGAACGCGATCCCGAACGCTGGTCTCCCCCTTGGTCATTTGTTGTCGGACTTGCTGCGCGCAATGTTCGGGTATGCGCGAAGGTCGCACCCGGATTTTCACCAATCCATCTACCTACGAACTGGTCTGGCACTTGGACAACTGTAAATCGTGATGCGGTTGAAGCAATGCTGTGTTCTTGGACTGATGGCCCTTCACGAACTGCGCGCATGATCGATGAAAGCGTTGTTGACTTCAACGGTGAAGGTGCCCAGATATCTGAGCCAGACTCAATCGGGGCATATCTTTACGAACCGGACCAAAGCTTGACGAATGCTCAACTACTCGACGACTTCTGTTTAGCACTACCTGGGCTACACCGCATCGATGAACATTCCACGTGGCTGTCAACGGACACAATTATCGACCATCCAATGATTCGCGGCTTTGCCGTGGAAGCTGAACTGCCCAATGACACGAAAGCGTTACGTAAAGCTCTGATTGCACTTGGCATCGGTGATGTCACGATCAAATGCCGCGGCATGAATCTCAATGCCGATCAGCTTCGAAAAGAACTTAAACTTCCCGCTGGTGCACCTGCGACAATAATTATCACTACTGCAAAAGGATCTCGAGTAACCCTATTGGTGCAGCACAACGGTTGACACTGGCAGAACTGACAGCGTAGGAAAATTTAAGGGTGATGGTGCAATACCTTGGCGCACAAGCTTTGAACCAAGCGCAGCGATCATGGCACCGTTGTCCGTGCATAACTTTGGACTTGGTACTCGAAGCTGGATACCTGCAGCATCACAGCGCTCTTGAGCCATCACTCGAAGACGACTGTTTGCCGCGACTCCACCGCCGAGAATGAGATGTTCAACTCCGTGATCCAAACACGCTGCAATAGCTTTTTTCATCAGCACATCAACCACGGCTTCTTGAAAGGAAGCAGCCACATCTGGCACTGACACTGCGTGCCCTGCCGCTTGCTGTTGGGTTATCCAACGAGCCACCGCAGTTTTTAGCCCACTAAACGAAAAGTCATATTGGTGATCGAGTTGATCTTTGGACGAAGTGAGACCGCGCGGAAAAATGATGGCATCGCGATTTCCTTCCATTGCAGACTTATCGATCCACGGGCCGCCCGGAAAAGGCAAACCAAGAACGCGCGCGATCTTGTCAAAGGCTTCACCTGCCGCATCATCAATCGTGGCCCCCAGCGGAGTGACATCCTCTGCGTTATCGTGAATCAGCAGAAGTGAGGAGTGCCCACCGGACACCAACATGCCCACGGCAATCTGCGGTAACGGGCCATGCTCGAGTTCATCCACCACCACATGCCCGGCAAGGTGATTGACCGCATACAGCGGAATATCTAAAGCACTTGCAAGAGCTTTCGCTGTTGCGGTGCCGATGAGCAGCGCTCCAACTAGCCCCGGCCCGCCGGTAACAGCGATGGCATCTACATCGCGAAGGCTGACACCGGCGTCAAGACAGGCTCGTTGAATGGTTGGAATCATTGCTTCGACGTGGGCTCTGGATGCGACCTCTGGAACAACGCCGCCGAAACGCGCGTGCTCTTCGACACTCGAAGCGACTGCATCGGCAAGTAGAGTTGAACCCCGAACGATGCCAACACCAGTCTCATCGCAACTGGTTTCGATCCCAAGAATCAACGGTTCATTCATTGCTTCACCAGCTTTCGCAATGGTCGTTGCCTCATGACGATTGCGTCTACCGAAGGCGCGTAGTAGTTACGCCGCACAGTGAGTTCTACAAAACCAAATCTGGCGTACAGCGCCAGCGCCGAATCGTTATCCGAACGCACCTCAAGCATTAACTGCTCGCAACCACGATCCAATGCCTGACTGATCAGTTCGTTGAGTAGCAACGAACCTAACCCTTTGCCTTGGGCTTTTGGACTCACCGCAATGGTTTGAACATCTGCCTCTGGCGCCAGTGCAAACAGGCCGAAGTAGCCCAAGACTTCATTTTCTTCAAGAGCTACAACGTAACTACGGGTTGGTTGTGCAAGCTCAGACCAGAATTGTTCTTTGCTCCACGTATCGACGGGAAATAACTGTTGCTCAAGTGCATGTACTTCATCAATATGCCACCAGCGCATCGGTTCAAGTCTCATTTAGTTGGTTCCGCCGCATCTGGCCGCCGCACATACAAGGGATAGGGCCGCAATAAATGCTGCCCAATCAACGCTGATGCGGTTGTTCCGTCATCATGACCATGCAGTGAAAGTTCAGCGCGGGCATCAGCGATTATTTCGCCTGCCTGCAGGTGATGAAGTGCAAACCGAGCAATATCGCGCGCATCAGGATAAGCAACAGTGTCAGCGGCAGATGCGTGCAGGAGTTCCAGATAAGAAGCCGCAATATCTCCGAACCAAGGCAGCTGACGAATCTCCGCTTCTATCTCACCTGGTCGGTTCACATGCGGGCCAGCTCGTCGTTGTCCATCTGCGTCGTATTGAGCCCAATACATCTCGTTTCTACGCGCATCAATCGCACATGCAAACGAACTTCCGACACTCTCTGCTGCTGCACGTGCCATGGCATCCAGCGAACACACCCCAATGACGGGAATATCCCACGCCAAGCCATATGCCTGTGCGGAACTCACCCCAACACGCAAACCTGTATACGCCCCTGGCCCTACGCCAACAGCTATCGCAGAAACATCCGGGTCTCCCGCAACTTTCAGCGCTCTCTTCACGAGTACAGCCAGCACTTCTGCATGGCTACGAGCATCCACATGCACTTCGTGAGCAAGTAAGACGTCACCGTGAAGGACCGCCACCGAAGTTGCCGGGGATGAAGTATCCATTGCAAGGATCACCATGTTGGATTCAATTCAATTAGTTGGGATGAACCCCAGCGCTTGCCAACACCAGTAAAACTCACTTGCCGCGTCTCGTCATCACTGTCTGAGCGCAAAATTGTGATGACCAGCCGGTTCTCGGCAAGTTGTTCAACCTTGCCCTGACCCCATTCAACAACTGTGACGCTTGTTTCTAGATCAGCACCAAGATCAAGGTCATCTAACTCAACGTTCGAGCCCAGCCGATACGCATCCACATGAACCAGTGGCAAGATCGAAGCTTGATGTGCGCGCGCAATCACAAATGTTGGGCTCGTAATCGGGTCTGTCACACCAAGGCCTACTCCTAAACCTTGCACGAAGGTTGTCTTACCCGCACCCAAGTCGCCAACGAGCACGATCAGGTCACCTGGCATGAGTTGTGCTGCGACGTGCTTTCCGAGCGCATGCATCTGATCACGAGTCTGGACTTGCACCATCACGCAACCACTTTGCTGACTACCGCGGCACCCGACTTGACCGCAGCAACTGTGCCGATGGCTAGCGCACTTCCGCTAGCAAGCTTGAGTGCACTCGGAACAATTGGACTCATAAACTGCCTTGATAATTCCTAGGAATCCGATTGCCAATACGAGTGACGATTTCATAACCGATGGTTTGGCTGAATGTGCCCCAATCATCTGCTGTAGGCGCACCAGTTGATGCATCGCCGAAAATCACTACGTCCTCACCGGCAGAAATCTCACCAAGGGACTCGGGCAATTCGATCGTGAACTGATCCATCGCAACGCGTCCCAAGACTGCGCATTTCACACCTCTGACTAACACATGCGCATTAGTTGCAACTCGAGGAATCCCATCGGCGTAACCAACAGGAACTAAACCAATACGCGTTGGCACTGCCGCCGCCCAAGTGCTTCCATAAGAAACCGCTTGTCCGGCAGGAATTGTTTTCACGAGCGCCAATTTCGCATGTAACGACATCGCTGCCTGGAGATTAAATTGGTGCACACTTGAGGGATCCATCGGAGAGACGCCATACATGGCTATGCCGATACGCACGAGATCAAATTGGGTGTCTGGGTGTGCGAGCGCTCCTGCACTGTTTGCCAGGTGTAACAGTTGTGGTTCTAATCCAGCTTGTTTGGCTACAGCAACACCCTCGAGAAACCGCACACGTTGTTCGGCAACTGACAAGTCTGATTCAATGCTGGCATTCGCCAAGTGCGACCAGATACCCACAACATCGATCCTGCCTCTAGCTTGCAGGGCCTTAGCCGCAAGCACGAGCTCTTCCCACTCATCAACGCTGGCTCCGTTGCGTGACAACCCAGTATCAAGTTTTAGATGAATGTGAGCTATCGAATTTTCCTGAGCTGCGGCTTCAGTCACCTCGATGAGCGACCACAATGACGAAACTGAGATCTGAACACCAGTAGTCACGCAAGCAAGGAGGTCTGGATCCCCTGGAGTCCATAACCAAGCCAGAATCGGCCCCGTGTCTCCTGCTTCACGAAGCTCAACGGCTTCACGCAGCAATGCGACACCCAGCCAATCAGCTCCAGCTGCACGGGCTGCTTGTGCGACCGGAATAAGCCCATGCCCGTAGGCATCGGCTTTGACTACCGCCAAAAGTAGTGAGCTTGGAGCCGACTGCCGAATGAATTCGAGGTTATGGGCGATGGCACCTAGATCAATAGCTACATGGGCCCGTGTCATAGAGACAATCTTGTCGGTCGACGAACTTGAGCGATTGCAGCGGGTAGAGCGGCCACGATTTGGGTGGCTGTGACTGGAAAACCCGAACTTGAGGCAACTCGACCGGCCTGGCTATGCAGCCACACCGCAGCAGCCGCTACCTCGGCGACTTCTGCCTGACTCAGAGCTTGTTCGCTTCGGGCAGTTGCTCCTGAAAGAAGCGCGCCAATCAATCCGGCCAACACATCCCCACTGCCAGCAGTGGCCAAAGCTGGAGTGCCTACGAGATCCACATACAACGAGCCCTCGGGGTCGGCCACGACCGTTCCGGCACCCTTGAGCACCACGATCACATTCAGTTGTGTCGCTAGCGCTTTAGCCGCAGCAATGCGTCCGACGCTGATCTGTGCATCACATAACCGGGCAAATTCGCCTTCGTGTGGAGTCACCACGGTAGGAAACTCACGTTTGATGACTACGTCTTGAAGTTCACGAGAAGCAGCCAAAAGCGTCAGCGCTCCTGCATCAAGCACTATCGGGCATGCGCATCGCAAAATTGCGCTCAATGCCGCGTGATCAGCATCAGCACCCGTAAACCCTGGACCGACCACCCATGCATTGACTCTGGTGTTTGTTGCTGGATCTGCGATGGTGGCCACAACTGGAGGATTCGCCGCGATTACTTGCGCAGCAAGCCCATCACCTCGATCAAAATATTCAACCATGCCTACGTCTCCAACTGTGGCAGCACCGATAGCAAGAAATGCCGCTCCAGGGTAGGAAGGGCTTCCAGCAATGACTCCAACAACACCGCGGCGATATTTGTGATCACTGAGATGCGGCTCCTGCACCCAATAAGCGACGTCATCTACTTGGAGGCAACCGCCTAGTACTTCGAGTTCGTCAGTAATGCCAATGTCTATGACGCGTACAGTGCCCGCGAATTCCAAGCCGGGTGCCACGACTAAGCCAGGCTTAAGCCCGCCGAAGGTGACCGTGACATCAGCCGCGACTGCCACACTTGCAACAAGGCCCGTATCTGCGTCAACTCCTGTAGGAACATCCACACTGACAATGAGCGCATGCACGTTTTGCGTTGCCTGCACCATTTCCGAAATTGTCTGGCTTAACTCTGCGCGAGACCCAATGCCAAGGAGCCCGTCAATCACAAGATCAGCCGATCGCATTTCATCGCGAGCTTCCTGCCCCCACGGAAGCACAAGTCCTCCCGAGGCCTGAAGTGCTGCCGCCCCTGCTTCGTGAAACTGCTGCGTTGCGGTTACCGCAATGACGCGAATACCTCGGCGCGTGAGTTTCGCTCCAGCAAAGAGTGCATCCCCGCCGTTATTGCCGGGGCCAACCAACACAACTACACGTGTGCCCGTAACTCTTCCTAAAACTTGGGAAAGCAATTCGATGACAGCAACACTCACACCATGAGCTGCTCGTTGCATCAATATTCCGCTGTCGAGCTCCTGCCCATGCGCGGACTCGGCAGCCCGGATTGCCGCGACTTCATGCAGCGTAATCATGATTATTCCACTGTGACGGACTTAGCCAAGTTGCGTGGCTGGTCTACGTCATGACCCTTAGCGGTGGCCATCTCGCAGGCGAAAACCTGAAGTGGCACAGTTGATACGAGCGGTTGCATGAGAACAGGTACAACAGGAACACGAATGATGTGATCGCTGAAGGCGACGATTTTTTCATCACCCTCTTCTGCAATGGCAACAATGAGTGCTCCACGGGCGCGAACCTCTTGAATCGCTGAGATGACTTTGTCATGCAAAAAGTGACTTGGTGAAGGCACGATCACCACGACAGGGACGCCTTCTTCGATTAATGCAATGGGGCCATGCTTTAACTCACCCGCAGCGAAACCTTCCGCATGCATATAAGCCAATTCTTTAAGCTTCAGAGCACCTTCAAGCGCAACCGGGAAACCAACATGGCGCCCAATAAAGAGCACTGACTTGCAGTCGGCAAGCTCGCGAGCAATTGCCCGAACAGGTTCAACAGTGTCAAGCACGAGGTCAACGGCTTGTGGCATGTTGTCGAGGTCGGCCAACACCGCACGGATATCTGCTTCGTTCATGGCACCGCGGACTTGAGCGAGGTACAAGCCGATCAAGTACGCCGCGATGATTTGGGTCAAAAAGGCTTTGGTCGAAGCAACAGCAATTTCTGGGCCAGCGTAGGTGTAGAGCACGCCATCACATTCGCGAGGAATAGTTGAACCAACGGTGTTGCATATCGCTAGCGTGCGGGCCCCTTGTTCGGCAGCGTGACGCAGTGCCATAAGCGTGTCCATGGTTTCACCGGACTGTGAAATAGCAATGACCAGTGTTCCTGGACCAACGATTGGGTCCCGATACCGGAACTCACTTGCGACTTCTACCTCAACGGGAATTCGAGTCCAGTGCTCTACTGCATATTTTGCAACGAGTCCTGCGTGATATGCCGTTCCACAAGCAACAACAACAACCTTGTCGATTCCGCGAAGGTCTTCATCTGAAAGGCTCATCTCATCAAGCTGGAGGCGGCCTTCTTTTGTCATGCGGCCCCGAAGGGAGTCGGCGACAGCTTTCGGCTGTTCAGCTATCTCTTTCAACATGAACAGGTCGTAGCCACCCTTTTCAACTGCAGCGGCATCCCAGTCGACGGTGAATGGTCGGACGACGGCTTCATTGCCATCGAAATCTGTAACGGTCACACCATCTGGAGTGAGCGTGACAACTTGATCTTGGCCGAGTTCTAGTGCATTGCGTGTGTGATCAACGAAAGCAGCAACATCTGAGGCCAAGAAGTTTTCCCCATCACCGACTCCAACCACGAGCGGTGAGTTACGTCGAGCTCCGACAACAACATCGGGGTAGAGAGGTGAAACAGCGACCAACGTGAATGCACCTTCAAGTTCTTTACAAACCTCACGCATAGCGATGGTGAGGTCACCGACCTTGGGAAGAATTCGCGCCAATAGATGTGCAACGACTTCGGAATCCGTATCTGAAGACAGTTTCACACCAGCATTGGTGAGTTCTTCGCGTAACTCGGTGAAGTTTTCAATAATTCCGTTATGAATGATGGCGACTGATCCGTCTTCACTGACATGTGGATGCGCATTGCGATCCGTGGGTCCGCCATGAGTTGCCCAACGGGTATGCCCGATACCTGTGGTGGAGTCTGGCAATGGATCTTCGCCCAACAGCGTCTCTAGATTGACAAGTTTGCCGGCCTTCTTGCGAGTATCCAGAACTCCGTGCGCCAACACTGCTACTCCGGCCGAGTCATACCCGCGATATTCCAAGCGACGTAGCCCAGCAACGACGATTTCCAAGGCCTGCTTCTGCCCGACATATCCCACGATCCCACACATGAGGCCTAGCCTAGAGGGCGATTGGTGTTGGATGTTCCTATGTTGAGCGTGCGCGTGAGCAGCCCTAGTGAACTCAGTCACGCCGTTGAAGCTCTCTTTGTCGCTGATCCGCACGTGAGCAGCTTGACGATTCTTCGTGGTGCCAGCGTGCAGCCCAAAGGAGACGTCTTTATCGCTGATATTCCCCGCGAGCGAGCAAATCCTTTAGTAGACAGTCTGCGTGCCCTTGGGGTGCATCACAGCGGCACTATTTCTCTGAATCCGGTAGAAACATGGATTTCGAAAACTGGCCTTAGCGCTGAAGGGCTGGCTCCTGGGCAGTCTGCCGATGCAGTGGTGTGGGCCGAAGTTACTGAACGTGCCTACGACGAGAGTCAATTGACTTGGACCTACATCAGTTTCATGATTCTTGCGACGCTGCTTGCGGCCATTGCGATTGTCACTGACTCCATGATCTTGGTGATCGGTGCAATGGTGCTTGGTCCAGAATTTGTGCCCATTGCAGCCCTTGGTCTAGCCATGGTTCGTAAGCGTCCACAATTGCTCAAGCAGGCCCTGCGAACACTTGTTATCGGCTTTGCGATCTCAATTTCGTTCGTGATGCTGCTCGCGCTGCTTTGCAATGTCACACATCTCGTGGATTTCAATGACGCCACTAGCCCTCGGCCCGGTACCGACTTCATCTACCACGCGAACTGGTGGTCATTAGTTGTTGCCGTGATCGCGGGTGCAGCCGGTGTTCTTTCACTCACCGCTTCAAAAGGAAACGGGCTGGTGGGAGTTTTCATTTCGGTAACGACAATTCCAGCTTCGGGCAATATTGCACTCGCACTTGCCTACGGGATTTGGAATCAGGTTCTTGGCAGCAGTATTCAATTGATTTTGAATATCACCGGAATGGCCCTAGCCGGATGGCTCACGTTGCTGCTGCAGCAGAGAATCTGGAAACGAGTCACCCAAGTGAAAGTTCAGCGAACACAACTGCCGCAAGCTGATCTGTAATACGTTGCGCAAGTTCTTGGCTTTGCGCCTCGACCATTACCCGAATCACTGGTTCAGTTCCAGAAGATCTCAAGAGAACTCGACCTTCAGCGCCAAGTTCTAACTCAGCTTTGGCCACGGCTGCCTGAACTGCTGCATTCTGGGCCAATGCCACCTTGTCAACGCCTTGCACGTTCACGAGCACCTGTGGCAGTTTCACTATTCTCGCTGCTAATTGAGCCAACGACTCTTTGCTCTGAGCCATCCTTGCCATCAAGTGCAATGCCGTGAGTAAACCATCGCCAGTCGTCGCATGTTCCAACATCACAACGTGACCACTTTGCTCGCCACCTAGCGCAAGTTGTTCTGCCTTCATTGCTTCAAGTACATAGCGATCACCCACGCCTGTTTCAATCACTGTGATGTCGTGTGCTTGCATTGCAATCTTAAAGCCCAAGTTCGACATCACTGTTGCAACAACAGTGTTATTAGTAAGTTTTCCCGAGTCACGCATTGCAATCGCCAAGATGGCAAGAATATGGTCGCCATCAATGATGTTTCCATCTGCATCAACAGCAAGACAACGATCTGCGTCGCCATCATGGGCAATACCTAAATCAGCTTTGTGTTCGCGCACAGCAGCTTGTAAATCACCCAGGTGCGTGCTGCCGCAGCTTTCATTGATGTTCAACCCATCGGGTTCTGAATGAATGGCGATCACATGTGCTCCTGCGCGCTCATAAACATCAGGAGCAACGAACGAGGCTGCGCCGTTCGCGCAATCAACAACAACTTTGATGCCATCGAGTCGGTGTGGAGTCGTGGCAAGTAAATGTTCTTCATACAGAACACAAGCGTCGGCTTCGACGACAACTCGACCAACATCTGCACCTACCGGGCGATCCCAGGGCTCACGCATTCTTAATTCGATCGCATCTTCGATCACGTCATCGAGTTTGTGGCCACCGCGTGCAAAGAATTTGATGCCATTGTCAGGCATGGGATTATGCGACGCCGAAAGCATGACACCTAGGTCAGCCCCAAGCACCTCTGTTAAAAATGCAACCGCCGGTGTCGGTGTCACTCCAAGAAGAATGACATCAACACCGGCGCTTGCTAAACCTGCAACTACAGCTGCCTCTAAGAACTCACCGCTTGCTCGGGAATCTCTACCAACAACAGCTCGTGGACGATGGCCGACAAATGCACCAACATCGCCTAAAACGTGGGCAGCAGCAACGGCAAGGTCTAATGCGAGTTCAGCGGTGAGATCGCGATTCGCGAGCCCGCGAACACCATCAGTGCCGAAGAGCCGTCCCAAAGGATTAGCGCTTGCTGTACTGAGAAGCCTTACGGGCCTTCTTGAGGCCGTACTTCTTACGTTCCTTGGCACGTGGATCACGAGTAAGGAAGCCAGCCTTCTTCAGGGAAGGACGGTTGCCGTCGCGATCGATCTGGTTCAGCGAACGAGCAACACCAAGACGAAGTGCGCCAGCTTGACCGGAAACACCGCCACCACTGATGCGTGCGTGAACGTCGAACTTGCCCTCGGCGCCAGTGGTTGTGAATGGATCATTCACTTCCTGCTGATGCACCTTATTAGGGAAGTAATCGTCAAGTTCACGGCCGTTGATGGTCCACTTGCCGGTTCCCGGAACGATACGCACGCGGGCGATTGCCTGCTTGCGACGTCCGGTAGCAGCTCCTGGTGCCACAACAACGTCGCGGGTAACAACCGCGCGTGCTGGGGTTTCTGACGTGTACTCAGAAGGAATCTCTTCTTCTTCGATATCGACGTCTACGTCTACGATCGTGGCCTCTGACACTGCCATTTCCTCTTCGTTAAGTTCGGGCTCGGGGATGTCTACTGAGTGATCTGGGTGATCGCGAAAGGCGTTGGGCCCTGTGCAGCGTGTGGGTGCTCTGCACCTGCATAGACCTTCAGCTTCGTGAGTTGCTGCTTACCGATCTTGTTATGAGGGATCATGCCCTTCACAGCCTTCTCGACAGCCTTACGCGAATCCTTGACCAGCAGTTCGGCATACGAAGTCGACTTCATGCCGCCTGGGTAACCGGAGTGGTGGTAAGCGTTCTTCTGCTCACGCTTTTGACCTGTCAACGCGACTTTGTCAGCATTGATGATGATGACAAAGTCACCTTGATCCATGTGCGGAGCAAAAGTTGGCTTGTGCTTGCCACGAAGCAGCGTTGCTGCATGCGTAGCAAGGCGTCCGAGAACGACATCGGAAGCGTCAATAACGTGCCAGACGCGAGTTACCTCACCGGCCTTTGGGCTGTACGTGCGCACGGGACGCCACCTTCATTGTTGATTCGGACTGCTGAATATGCCTTCAGGGCATTCGGGGAAGCACTGAAGAGACCCCAAAGAGTACCCAGTTTTAGGCATTTACGCCAAATTGGGGGTGCTGCTCCTTAAGACGGACTCAGCCTATCCCTCGTCTTGGGCTCGCTTTGACCGGGTAATGATCTGACGGGCGCTCATATCTTGCTCCGAGGGGTAGCCCACTTGCTCTAAAACCAAAGGGTGAGCCGGCATCACCGTGGGCCCCAGGGTCCGATCACGGCCAGCCAGAATCTCTGCAGGCCAACCCACCGGTTTGCGGCCATCTCCGACGGGAATCAGCGCTCCGACGATGCTACGAACCATTGAATGGCAAAAGGCGTCTGCCTGCACGGTCATGACGCATGCGGCCTCTTCGCGATGCCATTTCAAATATTCGACTTCACGCATAGCCGTCGAAGCATCGCGCGGTTTACAAAATGCTGCGAAGTCTTGAAGACCCAACAGCCCTTGTGCCGCCTGGTTCATTGCATCGATGTCTAGTGGCTTGTAATGAAAGAGCGTGTGATTCCTTTCTAGCGGACTCATCTGCGTGGACTCATCGCAAACGCGATAGGAGTACCTACGCCAGAGCGCGGAAAAACGTGCGTCAAAGCCAACGGGCGCGACGGTCATCGAGTGGATGCGGATATCTTCAGGTAGGGCTCGATTGAGTCGTTCTGGATTTTCTAAGCGATCTATTTGATGCTGATTGAGATCAACGTGAATGACCTGGCCACGAGCATGGACTCCAGCATCGGTGCGACCCGCAACAAAAATATCTACCTTGGAATGCGTCAAAAAATTAAAGACGCGAAGAATCTCGCCCTGCACAGAGCGTAAATCTTTTTGCACACCCCAGCCATAAAAAGCTGTGCCGTCATAAGACAAATCGATACGCAAACGGATCAGCCCGTCCACCGGATAACCTCCGGGAACGGGCTGATCAATAATCTGTTGTGACAGGATTATTCCTTGTCAGTTTCTACTTCTGAAACTTCTGCTTCAGTGACAACTTCTTCAACCGCTTCTGGTGTCTGCTCGACAACTACGGTCTCTTCAACAGTTGTAGCAACTACGGGAGCTGTAGCTTCCTTTGCAGCGCGCTTGGTAGCACCAGTGGCTTCTGCAACAACCTGTTCCAACATTGGCTCACACAGCTCAATGATGGCCATAGGTGCGTTGTCGCCCTTGCGGTTACCAATCTTGGTAATGCGGGTGTAGCCACCATTGCGACCGGCGTACTGCGGTGCAATCTCGGTGAAGAGCGTGTGCACCACTGACTTGTCACGTACGACAGTCAACACCTGGCGACGGTTGTGAATGTCGCCACGCTTTGCCTTGCTAATCAAACGCTCCGCCAATGGGCGAAGGCGCTTGGCCTTAGCTTCGGTCGTGGTGATGCGTCCGTTCGCAAAGAGTGCCGTGGCAAGGTTCGCCAAGATCAACCGTTCGTGATCTGGTCCACCACCGAGGCGGGGACCTTTGGTTGGAGTAGGCATCGAAGTTCTCCTGTCAGTTTCTTAAGTCGGTGTTGCGATTTAGAGCTGTTCATCCTCGGCAAAAGCCAATTCATCGTCCAGATCTTCATCATCGTCATAGTTTGCGAATGCTGATGGATCAAACCCTGGAGGGCTGTCCTTGAGCGCTAGGCCGAGGCTTGCAAGCTTCACCTTGACTTCGTCGATTGACTTCGCACCGAAGTTACGAATATCAAGCAAATCAGCTTCGCTGCGGGTGATGAGTTCACCAACAGTGTGAATACCTTCACGCTTCAAACAGTTGTATGAACGAACCGTCATATCAAGCTGCTCGATTGGGGTTGAGAGTTGCTCAGCCACAAAGGTGTCGGTAGGCGATGGGCCAATATCGATGCCTTCTGCATCAACATTGAGCTCACGAGCCAAACCGAACAACTCAACGAGAGTTTTTCCTGCTGATGCAACTGCGTCTGCGGGGCGGATTGAATGCTTGGTCTCGACATCAATAACAAGCTTGTCGAAGTCAGTGCGCTGCTCAACACGAGTAGCCTCAACCTTGTAAGTGACCTTGAGCACTGGTGAGTAAATCGAGTCAACAGGAATGCGACCGATTTCCTGACCCGGTTGCTTGTTCAGCGTTGCTGAAACATAGCCGCGGCCTCGCTCGACAACGAGCTCAATCTCGAGCTTGCCCTTGTCATTGAGTTCTGCAATGTGCAGATCTGGGTTGTGCACTTCGACACCAGCCGGTGGCTGAATGTCTGCAGCAGTAACTGCTCCTGGGCCCTGCTTGCGCAGGTACATCACGACTGGTTCGTCATGCTCGGATGAAACTACAAGCTGCTTGATGTTCAAGATCAGCTCGGTGACATCTTCTTTAACACCAGGGATCGTGGTGAACTCATGCAACACAGTGTCAATGCGAACGCTTGTTACTGCGGCACCAGGAATCGATGACAACAAGGTACGACGAAGTGAGTTGCCCAGGGTGTAGCCGAATCCTGGCTCGAGTGGCTCGAGGATAAAACGCGAGCGGAACTCGCTGATTACTTCCTCGGTGAGCACGGGGCGCTGGCTAATTAGCACGTTGTCTTCCTTCCCGCGACGACCGATATTTGAAGTCGCGTGTTTGTCGAGTAGCGAGGTTCTCTCGCCACAAGGGATTACTTGGAGTAAAGCTCGACGATCAACTGTTCGGTGACAGGAGTGTCAATATTTGCGCGCACTGGCAGTGCGTGCACAAGGATGCGCATCTTCGACGGGATCACTTCGAGCCAAGCTGGCACGATGCGATCGCCGATTTCGGCATGAGCAATGACGAATGGGGTCATCTCGCGTGAACCAAGTGCAACCTCAACGATGTCGTTAGGGGTGACGCGGTATGACGGGATGTTGACCTTGTGTCCGTTAACCATGAAGTGACCGTGCGTAACCAACTGACGGGCCATGTCACGTGACTTCGCAAAGCCAGCGCGGAAGACCACGTTGTCTAGGCGAGTCTCAAGGATGACGAGCAGGTTTTCACCAGTCTTACCGGCTTGGCGTGATGCCTCGCGGAAGTAGTTAGCGAACTGCTTCTCCAGCACACCGTACATACGGGTTGCCTTCTGCTTTTCGCGCAACTGGAGCAAGTACTCGGAATCCTTTGAGCGACCACGGCCATGCTGGCCGGGAGGGTAAGGACGCTTCTCGAATGGACAAGCTGGTGACTCGCATTTTGCTCCCTTAAGGAACAACTTCATTTTCTCGCGACGGCACCGCTTGCAATCGGCAGCTGTATAACGCGCCATGGTGTGTTCTCCTGTTTTCTACGCGCGATTAAACGCGACGACGCTTAGATGGGCGGGTGCCGTTGTGTGGCGCTGGGGTGACGTCGGCGATTGAACCAACCTCAAGACCAGTTGCCTGCAACGAGCGGATGGCGGTCTCGCGGCCTGAGCCTGGACCCTTGACGAATACGTCAACCTTGCGCATGCCGTGTTCCATTGCGCGACGTGCTGCTGCTTCTGCGGCAAGCTGCGCGGCGAATGGGGTGCTCTTGCGAGAACCCTTAAAACCGACCTGGCCAGCACTGGACCATGCAATGACTGCGCCCGTTGGGTCAGTAATTGACACGATCGTGTTGTTGAACGTGCTCTTGATGTGAGCGTGACCATGAGCCACGTTCTTCTTTTCCTTGCGGCGAACTTTCTTTGCCGCACCTTTCTGTCCTGTCTTGGGTGCCATGTGTGTATATCTCCTAGAAGTCCGGTTGAGGCCAGCGAATTACTTCGCGACCTTCTTCTTGCCAGCGACGGTCTTACGAGGACCCTTACGAGTACGCGCATTGGTGTGGGTGCGCTGACCGCGGACTGGAAGGCCCTTACGGTGGCGGAGTCCCTGGTAGCAGCCAATCTCAACCTTGCGGCGGATGTCTGCTGCAACCTCGCGACGAAGATCGCCTTCAACCTTGAGGTTCTGATCGATCCAATCGCGCAATGCAAGTGTTTGATCGTCGCTGAGGTCCTTGGACTTCATTTCTGGATCAATACCAGTGGCGGTTAGGGCAGCGGAGGCCTGTGAGCGGCCAACGCCATAGATATAGGTAAGTGCGATTGCCATGCGCTTTTCGCGCGGCAGATCAACACCAACAAGACGTGCCATGTGACGTTCTCTCTTCTTCTTTGCACGGGGTTTGGCGTTGAAGTACCAACCCTGTCCGTCCAGACAGGTCTTGGGCCCCGTGGCCCAAGGTATCGTCCCAGCTTGCGCTGGGGGTCGGGTACTTCACAGTTCAGGTCGTCCGGGTTTTCTCCCCGTATCGACCCTCGTCAGGTATTAGCCCTGACGCTGTTTGTGGCGAGGATTTTCGCAAATGACCATGACGACTCCATGGCGACGAATGACCTTGCATTTATCGCAGATCGGCTTGACGCTTGGGTTCACCTTCATGATGTTTTGTCTGTCCTCGTGTCGTTATTTATAGCGATAAACGATGCGGCCGCGGGTGAGGTCATACGGTGAAAGTTCTACGACTACACGGTCATCAGGGAGAATACGGATGTAGTGCATCCGCATCTTGCCGCTGATGTGTGCGAGAACTTTGTGACCGTTGTCCAACTCCACGCGAAACATTGCATTAGGCAAAGACTCCATGATCGTGCCCTCAAGCTCGATCGCTCCATCTTTTTTGCCCATGCGGTTGCATCGTCCTTCGTTTTGGTGGGTGCTTTCATCGCCTACCCCGGACATACGTCGACCACCAAGAATTGGTGGCAGGTAGTTGGGGAAGCCAACGACAGCCTGCAAAGTCTAGGGGGCAGGGTGCCCAATCGCATAATCGGGTCGAAATGTCTGAATAAATCTGATTATCCGTTTTTATCTCACTACCCAGCAAGATGGAAAAGGGTGGGGTGAGCACCTGGCCCACCCCACCCCATCCACGCGACATACGCGGGATTTTTTGTGACTATCCGTAGATCTTTGACCAATCATCGATCGTCAGCATGTACAGCTGACCACCTTCACCTGCATCAACCAATGCTTGCTTCTGTGCATCGGACATCGATGAAGGGAGGTCGATACGAGCCTTCGTGGCGGTGACGTGCACCTGAGCGTTCAAGAGGAAGTAACTCTTTTTGTCGCCTGGCTTCGCTAGTTCCTTGGTTACGTCAATGATGCCGCTTGACTCTTCATCATTCGTGATGAACTGAGCAGCGCCCGGCTTGAAGTAGACGTCCTTAAATTTAGCCACGATGCCAATCTTGCCATCTGACATTCGGTAGGCAACCAAACGTGAGACGTGATCGTTGCCGCCTGGATCTTCTTGAATGAGGATGTTTCCGTTACCAGCAAACGTCAAGTTATCTGGCTTACTCAGGTAAGGAGCTTCTGAACCATCAAGCAACATAGTGAGCATGCCGCCAGCTAATGGGTTCTTTATGTCGTTGAAGTGAAGCTTCCACAGTGCACCACCATCGCGGGCAAATGTTGGCTCATCTGGATTTGCTGCCGTTGCCTTTGGATCCTTGTTGGATTCGGTGGTGAGGAAGTAGTAGTCACTCGGGTTATTTGGATCGAACGAGCCATCTTCAATGCGAGAAAAGACTGAGCCCTTAACCTGTGCTTCAGCATTGAGCGCCACACCATTTTGATTCCAGTTGATCTGGTTAAAGATCACTGGCGTCATTGCACGCTTGCCGAGTCCGGTCCGAATCTTGTTGTCAGATTCGTAACCCGGCATCTGAGCAACGAATAGGTTGCCGTTAGTCAAGCCAGCTTTGTCAACCCATGAACCTGTTGTCGTTTTTTCGCCGACGTACATCATAAGCTGGCTCGACGTTGCTGAACCGTCTTCGTTTGCCAACACTGCAGTCACCTTGTTACCTGTTGGAACAACGATTTCAGTTTCCGTTGAGGCAAGACCCAAGCGAGGAAGCTGCACGAGATTACCGGCAAGGTCACTGACAAAACGGCGTGATTCATCAGATGACTCTTCACCAGTCCAGTAAGCAGGTCCTGTGTAGCCATAAGTGATACCGCTAGCGTCCTTGTAGGAGAGTTCGCCTGGCTGTGACGTGTACGACGAGCAGAAGCGGCTCAAACCTACTCCATGGTTTGGTGTGCCATAGGAGTCCTTGGCTGCTGCACCTTCGGGGGCACCAGGCTTTGACGAATACGCATTTGTTTTGTAGTCCCACCAGGTAACGTTCTTAAGCAACTCGGTGCCGCCACTAATACTTTGGGTTGCTGAATCAAAGTTCAGTGCCGACACTGTTGAACCTGCAGCAGCACCATTGGCCCGCTTAGAAACGCCGGTCACAGGATCCGTCAACAAAAATTCATGGTTCATGAGCAGCGTATAGTTGTCGCCATCCTTTAAGAAACCCATGCCATCTGGAACACCAAAAAGGGTATAGCCCTTGATTAGGTCACCTGATGTGGCGAGCACCTTCAAGTTTGTGCCCGGAGCGACGGTTTCCATATATGAAAAATCGCTCGCATTCGCTGTAGTCACCGCGAACACAGTTGCACCTGCTACGACGAGAGCCGCGGCTGAATATGCTTTACGCACATTTCCTCCTCTAGAAAATTGATATTCGGAGGATAAAACCGCGCTAAGGTTAAGCGTTCATTTTCATTGAACAAAAAAACTTGAAATAAAAGGCATCGAACGCATGAATGATTGCTGACAATGCGTGTGTGGAACTTGTACGCAAAGTGAACACAATTCTAATAGAGAGTTTCTCGACGAACTAGCCGCGCGGAATGACGCTGAAGCGCAAGATCATGCGTACTGGACTTCCCAGTGCAGCCTCGCGCGACCCAACCATCGTGCCGGTTGCTTGTGCATTTGAATAAGCACCAGTTCCTTGCAGATATGACATCACTCCGCGGAAATTGGTCTTAGTTCCGGGGGCAACCGGGTAAGCAAGCGCCTGTCCATCTACGTGGAACGCAAGCTGTGCTCCGTCGGCACGCGTGATGGTGAAGTAGCCATTGAAAGGGCCGCTGCCGTTCTTGTAGCCAACATCGCCTTGTAGTCGAACAGTTGCAGCTTCTTTGCCCCAGTTAGCAACGCCTTTAAGGTCGTTCCAGCCATAGGTGACATTGCCAAGAGTGGTGAGGTTGGTTCCGGTACTCGTCAAAGTCGTCACAAGAACGACTTCCTGCGCCATGGGAGCCGCCTGTGCGGGCGCTACCAGGCCAACGGCGAACAGCGCGGCTAAAACTGCAATAAATTTCTTCATATTGTTTCTTACCTTCCTAGAGTCGAACATCATCCAACGCGGTTAACACCCAAGGTCCGTCTTCGGTGATCGCAACGGTGTGTTCCCAGTGCGAGGCCCAAGACCGGTCAGCGGTCACAACAGTCCAGCCATCGATCAGCACCTGAACTTCTGGAGAACCGATGGTCACCATCGGTTCAATTGCCAGCACCATGCCGACTTTTAACACTGGCCCTCGGCCGGGATCGCCATAGTTTGGAATTGGTGGCTGCATGTGCATCGAGGTTCCGATCCCGTGACCTACATAATCTTCAAGAATTCCGTAATCACCTTGCGCGCGCACACACTGCTCAACGGCATGACCAATATCAGAAAGTCGATTCCCTGCGCGTGCTTGGCCCAGACCAGCCCATAGCGACGCCTCAGTGACTTTGGAAAGTTTCAACACTTCAGCAGACGCAGCACCAACCATCACACTCAGGGCAGCATCTCCGTGCCAGCCATTAACGATCGCACCACAGTCAATCGAGATGATGTCGCCTTCAAGCAGCTCACGATCACTGGGAATTCCGTGCACAACTTCTTCATTAATTGATGAACAAATTGCGGCGGGATATCCGTGGTAGCCAAGGAAGGAAGGAGTTGCTCCTGCGTCCCGAATCACAGCATGCGCAATTGCATCTAACTCTTTCGTCGTAACGCCTACAGCGACAGCATTCTGAACAGCTTGCAAAGCGTGCGCAACAACAAGCCCCGCTTCACGCATCAGCGCAATTTGCTCTGGGGTCTTGAGCTGGATGGTTCCTTTCTTACCAAATGCCACGAGCGCTACGCGCCAAGCGCTTTGAGCAAACGTGCGGTGACATCTGAGATGGCCCCCATGCCATTTACTTGCACGAGCACGTTGCGTTTTGCATAAAGTGCCGTCAGCGGTGCAGTTTGTTCTGCATACACCTCAAGGCGACGACGAATAACGTCTTCTGTGTCGTCGGCGCGACCTTGCTCTTGCGCACGCTTCACCAACCGAGTGACAACTTCATCCACATCAACAGTGAGTTCAATTGCGCGATCAAGGGCAGCCCCGCCAGCGTTGAGCATTGAGTCGAGTTCACCAACTTGCTCAAGGGTGCGTGGATATCCATCTAGAAGGAATCCTGGCTTGCAATCACCTTGGCTCAAACGATCTCGAACCATGGAATTAGTAACGCCATCTGGAACGTACTCGCCCGCATCCATATAGCGCTTGGCTTCGATGCCTAATGCCGTGCCTTGCGCAACATTGGCGCGAAAGATATCGCCTGTTGAGATGTGCGGGATCCCAAGTCGTGAAGCGATTCCATCAGCTTGGGTCCCTTTGCCTGCGCCCGGAGGCCCCATGATTACTAAACGCATGCCATCACTCCTAGCGAAGGAATCCTTCGTAATTTCGTTGTTGAAGTTGCGCTTCAATCTGCTTCACAGTATCCAGTCCAACGCCGACCATAATCAACAGGCTCGTGCCACCGAAGATGAAGTGACTCGAGACGCCCAAGAAGCCAAATGCGAACACGGGGATGACTGCGATCAAGCCCAAATACATCGAACCGGGCGCAGTTAAGCGAGTGAGCACGTAATCTAAATAATCTGCCGTTGGTCGGCCAGCACGAATACCTGGAATGAACCCGCCGTAGCGCTTCATATCGTCAGCAACTTCAACTGGGTTGAAAGTAATCGAAACATAGAAATAGCAGAAGAAAACGATGAGTGCGAAGTAGGTCAATAAATATACAGAGCCTGTGCCCGCGCCAAAGTTTTGCTGCACCCACATGGCCCAACCGGCAGTGCTTCCAGTGAGCTGAACGAAGAGCGTAGGAATAAAGAGCATCGACGAGGCGAAAATGACTGGGATAACACCAGCCATGTTGACCTTCAGCGGGATGTACGTCGATGTGCCGCCATACATCCGCCGGCCAACCATGCGCTTTGCATATTGAACCGGAATGCGTCTTTGTGCTTGTTCAACAAAGACCACTAAAGCCATGACGGCCACTCCGACAGCGATGGTGAAAACGAACGTGAGCGCGCCTTTACTCCCCCATACAGATGCGAACTGTGCTGGCACAGTCGCGATAATCGAGGTGAAAATCAACAACGACATTCCGTTGCCGATACCCCGCTCAGTGATGAGTTCACCGAACCACATGATCACTGCAGTGCCAGCGGTCATTGCCAGCACCATTACCAAGATAACCCAGATCCCTTGGTTAGGAATGATCTGCTCGTTACAGCCGCTGAACAACGAGCCAGGTGAACGAGCCAACGAAAGAATGGCGGTGGACTGCAAAATCGCAAGAGCGATGGTCAGGTAACGCGTGTATTGCGTAATCTTTGCTTGACCAGCTTGCCCCTCTTGTTTCAGCGTTTCGAGTCGAGGAATAACCACAGTCATCAACTGCAAAATAATGCTCGCGGTGATGTACGGCATGATGCCGAGCGCAAAGATCGAAAGTTGCAGCAAAGCGCCGCCACTGAAGAGGTTAATGAGCGCATAAACTGAGTTGCCTTGAACAACGTCAATACAGCGTTGTACCGCTGAATAATCCACGCCCGGAGTCGGTACGACCGACCCAAGACGGAAAATGGCGAGAAGGCCAAGGCTGAACAGAATCTTCCTGCGAAGATCCGGTGTACGCAAGGCAGCCCCGAACGCACTGATGTGCACTGTGCCTCCTGCTTAAATCTCGGTGACGGTCCCACCAGCGGCGACGATCTTGTCGCGCGCAACTGAGGAAAACGCATCTACGCTGACCTTGATGGCTACTTCAATATCGCCTTGTCCCAGAACCTTAACTGGCTGGCCCTTGCGAACTGCACCCTTGGCTACCAAATCGTCGACTGTGACTTCGCCGCCCGCTGGGTACAGCTTGGACAATGCAGCCACATTGACGACCTGGAACTCGACCTTATTTGGGTTTTTGAAGCCCTTGAGCTTAGGCAGACGCATGTGCAATGGCATCTGGCCACCCTCGAACCGGGCCGGAACCTGGTAACGAGCTTTGGTGCCCTTGGTGCCACGGCCAGAAGTCTTGCCCTTAGACGCTTCACCGCGACCCTTACGGGTGCGATCGGTCTTAGCCCCTGGTGCTGGGCGTAAGTGATGGACCTTGAGTGCCATGGTTACTCAACCTCTTCGACTACGACTAGATGCCGCACGGTGTTAACCATGCCGCGGATTTCTGGGCGGTCTTCTTTGACCACTGTGTCATTGATGCGCTTCAAGCCCAATGAACGCAACGTGTTGCGCTGGGTTGAAGTGCCACCAATTTCTGACTTCTTCTGAGTCACCTTTAACCGTGCCATTAGCTTTCCGTCCCTGCAGCCATTGCACGCAGCAAACGCGCTGGTGCGACATCTTCAAGTGGCAATCCACGACGTGCTGCAACCTGTTGAGGTGATTCAAGACCCTTCAGCGCTGCGATTGTGGCGTGCACAATGTTAATGGCGTTGTCTGAGCCCATCGACTTGCTCAGGATGTCGTGCACTCCTGCGCATTCCAATACGGCGCGAACAGGTCCACCAGCGATAACGCCAGTACCTGGAGCGGCTGGGCGCAGCATGACTACGCCAGCGGCAGCTTCACCGGTGATTGGATGAGGAATCGTTCCCTGGATGCGAGGGACCTTGAAGAAATGTTTCTTAGCTTCTTCAACACCCTTTGCAATCGCTGCTGGAACTTCCTTCGCCTTGCCGTAGCCAACGCCGACCATGCCATTGCCGTCTCCGACAACGACGAGTGCGGTGAAGCTAAAGCGGCGACCACCCTTGACGACCTTGGACACGCGATTAATCGCGACCACACGCTCGACGAATGCGGACTTCTCTTCGCGAGGAGTGCGCTCCTTGCGATCCTTGCGCTCGCCTGCTCCGCCTTCGCGTCGCTGGGTTGCTGCCATGGTGTTTCCTCTTCCCTACTTGTCCGAATACGTCTTAGAAGTCCAGGCCACCCTCGCGGGCGCCCTCAGCGAGAGCGGCCACACGACCGTGGTACTTGTTACCGCCGCGGTCAAACACAACCGTTTCGATGCCGGCCTTCTTGGCGCGGTCGGCGACCAATTGGCCAACCTTGCGAGCCTTAGCGCTCTTGTCGTTGACGTCGACACGAAGGTCGGCTTCCAACGTTGAGGCTGATGCCAACGTGCGACCCTGATTGTCGTCGACAACCTGAGCGAACATGTGGCGAGCTGATCGGGTAACAACCAAACGTGGACGCTCGGCTGTACCTGAGACCTTCTTGCGGACGCGGATGTGGCGACGCTTGCGGCCGACAACGTTTTTGTTGCCCTTGCCAAGCTTGACACCGTACTTGCTCACTTCTTACCGGCCTTTCCAGCCTTGCGGCGAACGACTTCACCCTCATAACGAACACCCTTGCCCTTGTAAGGCTCTGGCGGACGAATCTTGCGGATGTTGGCGGCAACTTCGCCGACCTTTTGCTTGTCGATGCCCGAGACCTTGAGTTTGACTGGGCTTTCCACCTGGAAGGAGATGCCTTCAGGTGCAGATACCAACACTGGGTGGCTAAAGCCGAGCTGGAACTCAAGGTCGCTGCCCTTTGCCGCAACGCGGTAACCGGTTCCGACGAGTTCAAGTGACTTTTCGTATCCTGAAGTAACACCGATCACCATGTTGGAGATCAAAGTGCGGCTCAGGCCATGAAGTGCGCGGGAGCGGCGCTCATCGTCGGGTCGCGTGACAGCCAGAACACCATCAGTTTGCGACACTTCGATTGGCTCAGCGACCACGAAGTTCAAGGAGCCTTTAGGGCCTTTGACCGTGACGGACTGACCAGCGATATCCACGGTTACACCTGTGGGTACGTCGATTGGGAGACGTCCAATACGTGACATCAGATACTCCCTACCAGACGTAAGCGAGGACTTCCCCACCTACGCCTTTCTTGTGTGCCTGACGGTCGGTGAGCAAACCGCCAGAGGTGGACAGGATGGCAATGCCAAGGCCGCCAAGGACGCGAGGAATTGCAGTGTTCTTTGCATACACGCGAAGACCAGGCTTGGAGACGCGACGAAGACCAGCGATTGAACGTTCACGGCTTGGGCCGTACTTCAATTCGAGGGTCAATGTTTTGCCAACAGCTTCATCGGTTTCGGTGAAGTCGCCGATGTAACCTTCACGCTTCAAGATTTCTGCAATATGCAGTTTGATCTTGCTGTGAGGCATCGACACAGTCTCGTGATAAGCAGAGTTTGCGTTACGCAAGCGCGCAAGCATGTCTGCAATCGGGTCAGTCATTGTCATATTTTTGGCCTAAGGCCTTCCTCGCTGTGGTTTCCGTTAAGACCTTCAGCGTCGTGGTTTACCAGCTGCTCTTGGTCACGCCTGGCAGTTCGCCAGCGTGTGCCATTTCGCGGAGACAAATACGGCATAAGCCGAACTTGCGATAGACAGAATGCGGACGACCGCACTTGTTGCAGCGGGTGTACGCGCGAACTTTGAACTTCGGCGTTGACTGCTGCTTGATGATGAGTGCTTTTTTAGCCATGACTCAGGCCTCCTTGAAAGGGAATCCGAGAAGGCGAAGCAAAGCTCGGCCTTCATCATCGGTTTTCGCGGTTGTGACAAGCGTGATATCCATGCCACGAGCGCGATCGATCTTGTCTTGGTCAATCTCATGGAACATTGACTGCTCTGTGAGACCAAACGTGTAGTTACCACTGCCATCAAATTGCTTTGGTGACAAGCCTCGGAAGTCTCGGATGCGAGGAAGCGCAAGTGATAACAAGCGATCGCAAAATTCCCACATACGATCGCCACGAAGAGTCACGTGCGCACCAATTGGCTGACCTTCGCGCAACTTGAACTGTGCGATTGACTTGCGTGCTTTGGTGACCTGTGGCTTTTGGCCGGTGATCTCGGTGAGGTCGCGAATCGCGCCTTCGATGAGCTTTGAGTCACGAGCAGCTTCGCCGACGCCCATGTTGACAACGATCTTGACCAACCCTGGGACCTGCATGATGTTTGCGAATTCAAATTCGCTTTTCAATGCAGGAACGATTTCTGCGCGGTACCTCGCTTTTAAGCGTGGCGGCGTTTTAGTTTCAGTCATGCTCAGATGTCCTTACCTGTGCGGCGCGAAACACGAATGCTGCGCTGCGCTTCGTAGGTTGAGCCGTCTGGACGACGCTTCTCAACTGTTTCCTTACGGAAGCCAATGCGAGTTGGGCGACCATCTTCTGGATCAATGATCATGACGTTGGAAGCGTGAATGGCTGCCTCGACAGTGACGATGCCGCCAGTTTGTGCGCCACCTGCACTCTGACCAACCTTGGTGTGCTTCTTCACGCGATTCACACCTTCGACGATCACCCGATTTGCGTCAGGAAGAACTTCGATGACCTTGCCCTTAACTCCGCGATCTTTGCCAGAAATAACCTGAACCAGATCGCCTTTACGGATGTTTAGTGTCGGCATGTCTACAACACCTCCGGAGCTAGTGAAATGATCTTCATGTACTTCTTGTCGCGCAGTTCACGACCAACTGGTCCGAAGATACGAGTGCCGCGAGGCTCTCCGTCAGCCTTGAGGATGACAGCAGCGTTCTCGTCGAAACGGATGTACGAGCCATCCGGACGGCGGCGTTCTTTCTTTGTGCGAACGATGACAGCCTTGACGACGTCACCCTTCTTCACTCCACCGCCTGGAATAGCGTCCTTTACCGTGGCAACGATGACGTCACCAATTCCGGCATAACGGCGCCCGGAGCCGCCAAGTACACGAATGCACAAGAGCTCCTTGGCACCCGTGTTGTCAGCGACACGTAGTCGCGACTCTTGCTGAATCACTTCATTCTCCTGATCGTCTGCCGGTTCTCTTTAAAGAGCCTGGCGGAACTGACTTACTTGGCCTTTTCGAGGATTTCCACTACGCGCCAGCGTTTTGTCGCTGACAACGGGCGGGTTTCCATCAGAAGCACGCGGTCGCCGATACCGGCTGCGTTTGCCTCGTCGTGTGCCTTGAGCTTGCTCGTGCGACGCACGACCTTGCCGTAAAGCGGGTGCTTGAAGCGGTCTTCGACTGCAACCACCACTGTCTTGTCCATCTTATCGCTGACGACAAGACCCTCACGAGTCTTGCGGTAACCGCGCTTGACGTCACTCACACTTGCCTCTTTCGCACTCATGCTGCTCCACCCTGAACTGGGGTGATGCCTAGCTCACGCTCTCGCAGGATCGTGTAAATCCGAGCGATGTCTTTGCGCACTGCGCGAAGTCGACCGTGGTTCTCAAGTTGTCCGGTTGCACCTTGGAAGCGAAGGTTGAAAAGTTCTTCCTTTGCTTCACGAAGCTTTACGGTCAGCTCTGCGTCATCGAGATTACGCAATTCGCCGGCCTGGGTACCTGCTGCCATTACTGTTCACCTGCTTCATCGCGCCGAACAATTCGGCACTTCATCGGAAGTTTGTGCATGGCACGAGTGAGTGCTTCATGCGCAACCTTCGCATCTGGGTAGTTCAGTTCAAACATGATCCGACCTGGCTTCACGTTGGCGACCCACCATTCAGGTGAGCCCTTACCGGAACCCATGCGAGTTTCCGCAGGCTTCTTGGTCAACGGACGGTCAGGATAGATATTGATCCAAACCTTGCCGCCACGACGAATGTGGCGGGTGATGGCGATACGAGCCGACTCAATTTGACGGTTCGTGATGTAGCCATGCTCAAGAGCCTGGAGCCCATAGGTACCGAAGGTAACCTCCGTGCCACCCTTGGCGACGCCTCGGCGGGTGGGGTGATGCTGCTTGCGGTGCTTCACGCGGCGTGGAATCAACATGAGTTACGCCTCCGTTCCGACTGCAGCTGCTTCTACGGCGACCTCAGGTGTTGCAGCTTCAACGACCTCTACGGCTGCTTCAACTGCTGCGTCAGCTGCGGCGCCACGACGTGGTCGTGCTGCTGCGGCTGGACCACGCGCTCCGCCAAGGCGTGCTGCAGCTGCTGCTGCTTCACGCTCTGAACGAGTTGGAAGTGCATCGCCCTTGTAGATCCAGACCTTTACACCGATGCGACCGAATGTGGTGCGAGCTTCATAGAAGCCGTAATCAATATCGGCGCGAAGTGTGTGCAATGGCACGCGACCTTCGCGGTAGAACTCGGTGCGTGACATTTCTGCTCCACCAAGACGGCCTGAAACCTGAACGCGGATGCCTTTAGCGCCACTCTTCATCGTGCTCTGCATGCCCTTACGCATCGCACGACGGAACGAAACGCGTGAGTTCAACTGTTCAGCAATGCCTTGTGCAACCAGCTGTGAATCAAGTTCAGGCTGCTTGACCTCGAGGATGTTCAACTGCACCTGCTTACCGGTGAGCTTTTCTAGGTCGCCACGAATGCGATCAGCTTCTGCTCCACGGCGACCGATGACGATGCCTGGGCGCGCGGTGTGGATATCAACACGAACGCGGTCACGCGTACGTTCGATCTCTACCTTGGAAATACCGGCGCGTTCCATGCCATCGGACAAGACCTTGCGGATCTTGACATCTTCTTGGACATAGTCACGGTAACGCTGTCCTGGCTTCTGCGAATCAGCGAACCAGCGAGACTTAAAGTCCGTGGTGATTCCGAGGCGGAAACCATGCGGGTTTACTTTTTGACCCATGGCTTAATCACCCTTCCTTCTGATCGGACACAACCACGGTGATATGGCTGCTGCGCTTGCGGATTCGGTAAGCCCGACCCTGTGCGCGTGGACGGATTCGCTTCATCGTTGGACCTTCGTCTACGTATGCCGCACTCACGACGAGCGAACGGGCGTCCATCGCGTGGTTGTTCGTTGCATTTGCAATCGCACTGGCAAGTACTTTACCAATCGGCTCACTTACCGCCTGTGGTGCGAATGCCAATACCGCCTGGGCGTCGCTAGCGTTCATGCCTCTAATGAGGTCAATCACGCGGCGCGCCTTCATGGGCGTGACGCGGACGTACCGCGCCTGGGCCCTGGCTTCCATCGCTATCCCCTTGCTTCGTCGTGTAGATCAGTAGTTGTGTGAGATTGAGTAAACATCGCGATCAGCGACGCTTAGCCTTGCGGTCGTCCTTGACGTGGCCCCGGAAGGTACGAGTAGGAGCGAACTCACCAAGCTTGTGTCCAACCATGTTTTCACTGACGAAAACAGGGATGTGCTTGCGGCCGTCATGCACAGCGAGCGTGTGACCCAGCATTGCTGGCACGATCATTGAGCGGCGCGACCAAGTTTTAATCATGGTCTTGGTTCCGGCTTCGTTTTGTGCGTCGACCTTCTTGAGTAGATGGCCGTCGACGAACGGACCCTTTTTTAGGCTACGTGGCATGACTTCCCTTAGCGCTTCTTGCCGGTCTTGCGGCGACGGACGATGAACTGATCGCTGGCCTTGTTGCGCTTACGCGTACGGCCTTCTGGCTTACCGTTCGGGTTAACCGGGTGACGGCCACCAGAAGTCTTACCTTCACCACCACCATGTGGATGGTCTACCGGGTTCATTGCAACACCGCGAACGGTTGGGCGCTTGCCCTTCCAACGCATACGGCCGGCCTTACCCCAGTTGATATTCGACTGCTCAGCGTTACCGACTTCGCCGATGGTTGCGCGACAGCGCAGATCAACGTTGCGGATTTCACCGGATGGCATACGCAACTGTGCAAAGGGACCATCCTTAGCAACAAGCTGAATGCTTGCTCCTGCGGAACGGGCAATCTTCGCGCCGCCGCCTGGCTTGAGCTCCACTGCGTGGATCACTGTGCCGACGGGGATGTTACGCATGGGTAGGCAGTTGCCTGGCTTGATATCGGCGGTTGGGCCCGTCTCGATAACGTCGCCCTGCTTCAGCTTGTTTGGCGCAATGATGTAACGCTTCTCGCCATCCGCGTAATGCAGCAATGCAATACGCGCGGTGCGGTTCGGATCGTATTCAATGTGTGCGACTTTGGCCGGCACGCCATCTTTATCAGAACGCTTGAAGTCAATGATGCGGTAAGCGCGCTTGTGTCCGCCACCTTGATGTCGAGTAGTGATGCGACCGCTGTTATTGCGGCCACCCTTCTTCGGCAATGGACGAACGAGCGACTTCTCCGGCTGTGACCGAGTGAGCTCGACAAAGTCGGCTACGGACGAGCCACGACGGCCCGGTGTAGTCGGCTTGTACTTACGGATTCCCATTTCAGTTCCTCTGGTGATCGATGGCCGGTCAGGAGACCGGGCCTCCGAAGATGTCGATGCGGTCGCCGTCTGCTACAGAAACGATTGCGCGCTTGGTGTCGGCACGCTTACCAAAACCAGTCTTAGTGCGAAGGCGCTTGCCTGCACGGTTCATGGTGTTCACTGAAGTGACCTTCACACCAAAAACTTCTTCGACTGCGATCTTGATTTGCGTCTTATTAGCACTGGTCGAAACGAGGAACGTGTACTTGTTCTCGTCAAGAAGTGCATAGCTCTTTTCTGACACCACTGGTGCAATCAGAATGTCGCGTGGGTCTGCGATTCTCATGCCTGTACCTCGCCCTCAGTTGCAACAGCTTTCACACTCTTACCAGCTGGGTTGCCAGCGATGAAAGCTTCGAGTGCATCTTCGGTGAAGAGCACATGATCATTGACCAACACGTCGTATGTGTTGAGTTGATCGATGTACAGCACGTGGACTGCAGGAACGTTGCGAAGGCTCAAAGCTGAGTTGTCATCGGTACGAGTAATCGCAACCAACACACGATCCTGCTCAAGACCAAGCGCTGCGATCAACGCAAGTGCCTGCTTCGTCGAAGGCTTAACGCCATTGACGAGTTCAGAAACAACATGCAACTTGCCATCGCGAGCACGATCAGACAATGCGCCACGAAGTGCAGCAGCTTTCATCTTCTTAGGTGTGCGCTGTGAATAGTCACGTGGGTGTGGTCCATGTGCTACACCGCCGCCTGCGTAATGAGGTGCGCGGATCGAACCTTGGCGTGCACGGCCGGTGCCCTTTTGCTTATAAGGCTTACGACCACCACCGCGAACTTCGCCACGACGCTTGGTGTCGTGTGTGCCCTGGCGTGCTGCAGCAAGCTGAGCAACAACAACTTGGTGGATCAACGGAACGTTGACCTGCACGTCGAAGATTTCGGCAGGAAGATCAACCTTGCCGGCAGTAACGCCAGCTGGGGTGCGTACGTCAACAGAAGTCATCGTTACGCCTCCTTCACTGCGGTACGGACGAACACGAGTGCGCCCTTAGGTCCTGGAACTGCGCCCTTGATGAGGAGCAAGCCATTAGCTGCATCAACACTTTGAACGATGAGGTTCAAGGTTGTTTGACGATCGCCACCCATCCGGCCGGCCATCTTCATACCCTTGAATACACGACCAGGTGTTGAACATCCACCGATTGAGCCTGGTGAACGGTGCTTACGAGTAACACCATGCGATGCACGAAGACCATGGAAACCATGGCGCTTCATGGCGCCGGCGAAGCCCTTGCCCTTAGTCGTTGCAGTGACGTCGATGCGCTGGCCATCTTCGAAAGTTTCAGCAGTGAGCTCTTGGCCCAAGGTGTACTCCGAAGCATCAGCCGTGCGGATCTCAACGAGGTGGCGGCGAGGTGTGACCCCGGCCTTGTCGAAGTGACCTGAAGCAGGCTTGTTGACCTTGCGTGGATCGATCGCGCCGAAGGCGATCTGTACGGCTGAATAACCGTCGTTCTCTGGAGTGCGAACCTGGGTAACTACACAAGGTCCAGCCTGCACAACTGTGACAGGAACAACTTTGTTGTTCTCGTCCCAGACCTGTGTCATGCCGAGCTTGGTGCCCAGTACGCCCT